>JACCDJ011272140.1_pt1 | contig 14622 bp, 14 predicted proteins | sample 7444481 | NCBI WGS metagenome assembly JACCDJ01 (sample SAMN15323435, study PRJNA562643) | freshwater metagenome | isolation source: river surface water | place: USA:Blue River Watershed | collected 2017-08-15 | reverse complement strand
GTAGAGATGTTGACCATCCCCAACGCGCTGACCTTTGCTCGTTTCCTAGGAATTCCACTCTTTCTCTATTTGGCGCTTGTCGTAGAAGCCGATGGGTGGGCGATTGTTGTCCTCGCAATCGGGGGAGCAACTGATTACTTTGACGGCAAGCTCGCGCGTGCACTTGGACAGGAATCAAAGTTTGGCGAGATTGCAGATCCAACAATTGATCGACTCTACATAGCGGCAACGCTTATTACTCTCTACATTCGTGACGCTGTTCCTCTGTGGTTAATTGCGTTGCTAGTTATTCGAGATCTTTTTATGGCAGTTGTTGCTGGGGTGCTCGCCGCCCGGGGTTGTGCGCCTTTGCAGGTGACATATCTAGGGAAGGCTGCCACCTTCAATCTTCTCTACGCCTTTCCATTTCTACTCCTCGCGCTTAGCGATAGTTGGTATGGAACTTTGGCCTTCATCTTTGGTTGGGCATTTGCAATCTGGGGGGTCTGTTTATATCTCGGGACTGCGGTAGGTTATTTCCGTACCGCGATCTCCACCATTAGAGTTCGACCACGCGCCATCGAAGGGTAATTCCATGTCACATATTCCGGCAGAACTTCAATACACGAAGGAACATGAATGGGTTGCACCAACTTCACATCCACTTCGACTTCGAATGGGAATCACCGATTACGCGCAAGCAGCGCTTGGAGATATCGTTTACGTGCAGATGCCCAAGGTCGGGGAAAAGGTAACCGCTGATCAAGTGTGCGGTGAAGTTGAGTCGACAAAGAGCGTCTCAGAAATTTACGCCCCAGTTTCAGGAGAAATTGTTGCTGTTAACTCCGAACTAGATGGTGCGCCAGAACTCATTAACTCAGATCCCTACGGCGCAGGTTGGCTAGTTGAGATCGAAGTACCTTCGCAACCTACTGGGCTATTGACCGCCGCCCAGTACGGCGAAATTACCGCCTAACCCCGGCTTGATTTCTCTATAGCAACTCTCTACTGTCACCCTTAAGTAGACGTCCAAAGTCGAAGGTTTCTCAAGAGAGGGGTGTGAAATGGCGAGCGCAGATGCAGATCGCGAACTCACAAGCACCCTTCATTTGGGACTTCGTTCGGTAGTCGGAAATTCCCCGTCGACTCCTATCGAAGATTTCTACCAACAGGCATCTGAAGAAGAGAAGTCAGTTATTAGCGGCGTTCTAGCCGGCGATGGCGAAAAGGCTATGGTCTTTATCCATCGTGGTGCGCAAAAGGGTTCACGATTCTTAATTGATCAAGCAGAAATTGCTATTGGTCGCGCACCAGAAAACTCCATCTTTCTCAACGATGTCACGGTCTCCCGCAAACATGCGTCGATCGTGAAAGAGGGCAAGAATTTCATCTTCAGAGATTTGGGAAGTCTTAACGGTTCATATGTAAACAATGTCTCTGTCACCGAAGCAAAGCTTTCATCTGGTGACGAGATTCAAATTGGAAAATTTCACTTGCTCTTTGTCGGAGCAGTTTCAGTAGGGGAGAAATAAGTTGAGCGTTCCAGCACGTGCCTATTTGAGCATTGGGGAAGTCCTTACCAAGTTGCGTGGCGATTTCCCAGATATCACTATTTCAAAGATTAGATTTTTGGAGTCAGAGGGCCTCATCGAGCCTCAGCGCACGCCATCTGGATATCGTAAGTTCACGACAGCAGATCTAGATCGACTCCGTTATGTTCTCCTGGCACAGCGCGACCAATACTTACCACTTAAGGTTATTAAGGAGAATTTGGATGCAATAGATCGCGGTCTTCAACCCGCCGCAGCTGGAGGAGTAGCAGCTCCTCGTCCGACCTTGGCCACTGTTGATGGGGAATTTGCACCTGCGAACTTTGTAGAACAGTCAGAGTTGAGATTAAGCCGTGAAGAGTTACTCAAGGCCTCAGGTTTAGAAGATTCTCAACTTGTTGAACTTGAATCATATGGATTGATCACAATCCGTGGTCGCCACTACGATGGCGATGCGCTATCTGTTGCAAAAGCTGTTGCTGAAATGGCAGGCTTTGGAATTGAGCCACGTCATCTTCGCTCCTTTAAATCTGCAGCTGATCGTGAAATTGGATTGATTGAACAAGTTATTACACCTTTCACACGTCAGAAGAGTTCCGAAGCGAAAGCTAGAGCAGAAGAAGTTCAGAAGGAGATCGCATCTCTATCCGTGCGCCTGCATGCTGCATTGGTGCGCGGTGGACTCAACCGCCCTCGTTAAGAACGATCATCGGTTTCACTTAGGAAATTGCCATGTTGATTCCCGTTGAAGTTGTCGGTGTGCGCATTGAGATGCCATCGAATCAACCCATAGTGTTGCTGAAGGAGATTGAAGGAACCCGATTCCTACCTATATGGGTTGGAGCAGTTGAGGCGACCGCCATCGCATTTGCCCAGCAGGGAATGCAGGCGCCGAGGCCGTTGACACATGATCTCATCAGGGATCTCCTTGACCACGTGGACATAACTGTCACGGCTGTCCACATTACAAAGATCGAGAATGGAATCTTCTTCGCCGACCTGCAGCTACGAGGCAGTGAAGGAGCCCTGCCGGCGCTTTCGGCAAGACCATCTGATGCGATAGCGATCGCTCTTAGAACTCGCAGCAATATTCTCGTCGATAATGATTTGCTCGATTCAGCTGGCATAGATATCCCTGAACAAGTGGCTAGCACCGCCAGCGCTACAGGAGACCAGGAGCTAGAGGCCTTCCGTGAGTTCCTCGAAGGCATCAATCCCGAAGACTTTGCAGGCTAGAAGTCTAAACCTCAACTAGAGGTTTTGTTCGTGTCGCTCACACAGTTCACCTCGCCACAGGCGTAGCCTTCGGTATCCCCACTAGCTGAAGGCGAGCCCCCTCTCGTGACAGAACAAGAATTTGAAATTGGTTACCGCGGCGCAACAGCGTGTGCAGCTGCTGGAATTTCATATCGTCAACTCGATTACTGGGCTCGCACAGGATTGGTTGAACCATCTATTCGCACAGCTACAGGATCGGGGAGCGCACGACTCTACGGTTTCAGAGACATTCTTGTTTTAAAGATCGTTAAGCGGTTACTCGATGCTGGTGTATCGCTTCAGAATATTCGTACAGCTGTCAATCATCTTCGCAGTCGAGGCGTGACCGAACTAGAGAGTATTACCTTGATGAGCGATGGCGCCTCTATCTACGAATGTGCAAGCCCTGATGAAATCGTTGACTTGCTTGCAGGCGGGCAAGGCGTCTTTGGCATTGCAGTCGGAAAGGTATGGCACGAGGTTGAAGGATCTCTAGCCACACTTCAAGGTGAGGTTAATGGGGAAGTGGTATCGGGCGAAAATAACGACGAACTCTCGCTCCGCCGAAAGGCGAAAGGCGCCTAACAGACATATATTTCCTTCCCTAAGCAAATTAGGGAAAACTTCCCTGACGAATCTAGGGGAGTGCAGTGGCTGCAGATAAGAAGTTTGAAGATCGTCATATCGGGCCTTCAGGCACTCAAGAAGAAGAGATGCTGAGAGTTCTGGGCTATGACAATCTCAAGTCATTTATCAGCGATGTTATTCCGTCAAATATTGCAATCGAAAAATCCCTGACTGAGACCCTCAATTTTTCAAAGAGTGAAGTTGAAGTTATCGCAGAGCTACGTGAACTAGCAGCACAGAATCAAGTTTTCACCTCGCTGATCGGTTCTGGTTACTACGGAACCCTCACGCCCGCAGTTATTAAGCGAAATGTCTTAGAGAATCCTGCTTGGTACACCGCATACACGCCATATCAACCAGAAATATCTCAAGGGCGTTTAGAGGCTCTCTTTGCCTTTCAAACAGTGATCTGCGATATGACTGCTTTGTCGCTTGCTAACGCTTCAATGCTGGATGAAGGAACTGCAGCGGCAGAAGCGATGACCCTAGCACGCAGAACTTCTAAGGCGCCCGATTCAGCAGCTTTTGTCATGGATATTAATGTGCACCCACAAACAAAGGCTGTCGTCGCAACGCGAGCGAAACCTCTAGGAATCAAGATAATTGAGTGTGATGTGCTGGCAATTCCTGCTGATGTAGAAATATTTGGAGTACTTGTTCAATATCCTGATACAACAGGGGCGATTTCAGATTTTTCCGAGATGACAATCACTGCGCATGAGCGCGGTGCGCTTGTTATTGCCGCAACAGATCTTCTTGCTCTCACCATGATTACTCCTCCAGGTGAGTGGGGCGCTGACATTGCAGTAGGTAGCGCGCAGAGGTTTGGAGTGCCGATGGGATTTGGCGGCCCACATGCTGGATTCATGGCGGTGCGCACTGGTCTAGAGCGTTCACTTCCAGGACGACTTGTTGGCCAGAGTATCGATGCGCATGGAAATCCCGCCTTTCGACTAGCGTTACAAACACGCGAGCAACATATCCGTCGCGATAAGGCAACTAGCAATATTTGTACTGCGCAGGTACTGCTTGCAAATATGAGCGCCTTCTATGCAATGTGGCATGGACCCCAAGGTCTAAAAGCTATCGCTGAACGGATACACAACTTTGCTGCACAACTAGCCTCCGTTGTCGAAACAGAAAATAAGAGCTATTTCGATACCTTGACCGTCAAAGTTGCAGATGCAGCCACAGTTCATGCCGCTGCTCAAAAGTCACGGATTAATCTCGGAAGAGTCGATGCAACCCATGTGCGAATCTCTCTCGATGAAACAGTCACTGATGAAATTTTTGCAGAAATCACCAAAATTTTTGGAGTAGCAGTTAAACCGGCCCAGGGGAGTGGGATAGCTACGAAGATGGTGCGTAAATCGACCTTCTTGCAACACCCAGTATTTAATACCTACCACTCTGAAACATCGATGTTGCGTTACCTGCGCACTCTTGCAGATCGAGACCTCGCCCTCGATCGCACGATGATTCCTTTAGGTTCGTGCACCATGAAGCTCAATGCGACCACCGAGATGGAAGCAGTCACGTGGCCAGAGTTCTCATCGCTGCACCCCTTCGCGCCTCGCGAGCAGAGCCAAGGTAGCCGCAAGTTGATTGAACAGTTGTCTCAATGGCTAGTGGAAATCACTGGTTATGACGCAGTCTCGCTCCAGCCGAATGCAGGAAGCCAAGGCGAGTTTGCTGGATTACTTGCAATTCGAAATTATCACGATTCACGCGGCGACCACGGTCGCAATATCTGCCTTATTCCATCGAGCGCTCATGGAACCAACGCTGCAAGTGCAGTTATGGCCGGAATGAAAGTTGTCGTCGTTGATTGTGATGAACAGGGAAATGTCAGCGTTGCAGATTTGCAGGAGAAAATTTCCGAGCACGCCACGCATCTGGCTGCGCTGATGGTTACTTATCCGTCAACGCACGGCGTCTTTGAAGCTGCGATTTCAGAGATCTGTGCATTGGTGCATGATGCCGGGGGACAGGTCTATGTTGATGGGGCTAATCTCAATGCGTTAGTCGGAACTTCTCAACCTGGAAAATTTGGAGCGGATGTTTCACATTTGAATTTGCACAAAACTTTCTGCATTCCACATGGTGGCGGGGGACCCGGAGTTGGACCAGTTATTTCAAAGTCACATCTTGCGCCATTTCTACCTAATCACCCTCTTGATGAAAGCGCAGGTCCTGCCACGGGCCCTGGTCCAATTTCAGCAGCGCCCTTTGGTTCAGCCAGCATCTTGCCGATTTCATGGGCATATATTCGATTGATGGGTGGCGCAGGGTTGACTCACGCAACGGAAGTTGCAATTCTCAATGCGAATTACATGGCAGCTCGCTTGCAGAAATTCTTCCCAATTCTCTATACAGGGGAGAAGGGGTTAGTGGCGCACGAATGTATTCTCGACATTCGTGAAATTACTAAAGCATCAGGGATTACCGTTGATGACATCGCAAAGCGGTTGATGGATTTTGGTTTCCACGCTCCGACGATGTCATTCCCAGTAGCAGGCACTCTGATGATTGAACCAACCGAGTCAGAAGATATTGTTGAAATGAATCGCTTTATCGATGCCATGGTTGCAATTCGCTATGAGATACAAGAGATCATGGATGGCAAGGTTGCAGTCGATGAATCCGCACTTCGTCATGCTCCCCATACGATTGGGGCTATCGCTTCAAGTGAATGGAATCGCAGCTATTCCCGCGAAAAGGGTGCATTCCCGGCAACGCTGACTGGGCTGATTCCAGGCGAACTCATCGGCATGAAAGGCAAGTATTGGCCCACCAGTGGCCGTATAGATGGGGCATACGGGGATAGGAACCTCGTCTGTTCCTGCCCACCCATCGAAGCCTTCGCCTAATCTCTTTTACTTTACATAATGTAACTTATCGGCGTTAGGCCGTAAGTGTCGTGATAGCCCCCAGAGCGTCGTCTGCCAGAGCGCTTCAACAACGATTGCTCTGCTCATCTTGGAGACTCCATTAACCCGCTCTACAAAGGTAATGGGAACTTCAAAGGTTTTTGCACCGGCCAAGATTGATGCCATCGCCATTTCAATTTGAAAACAGTAACCAGTTGCTGTCATCTGATCCAATCTAAGGCGCGACAATAGCTCGGCGCTATAAACCCGGAATCCGCCGGTTAGGTCATGTAGAGGAATTCCTAGCGCAATTCTTGCGTATGTGGTGCCCGATCGTGATAGCAACTGTCGACTTTTCGGCCAATTTACGACGGAACCACCCGGCATCCAACGCGTTCCAAGAGTGATTGATATCGGCTCTGTAGTCGCATCGAGCATCGCTGGTAGGTCTGCCACTCGATGGGAGCCATCGGCATCCATAGTCACTATCTTCGAGTATTTACCTTGTGGTAGCACATGCGCAAAACCTGCGCGATAGGCAGCGCCTAATCCGGCCTTTGCTGGACGTCGAAGCACCGTAACCCATGGAAAATTCAAAGATTCAACTATATCTGCAGTCTTATCGGGAGAATTATCATCAAGGATGACCACATCGAAATCACGGACGCTGTGAAGTTCACTGAGTGAATGAAGTAGTTCGACAATCGAAATCGATTCATTGTAGGTAGGTATAAGAATCACTGGCTTCATAAATTATTTTCTTCCTTCATAGCTTGCGCGAGAATTCCTACCAGCCTAAAGCCGATATTAATCTATCCACGCTTGCCCCGAGCCCGTACTCTTCTTTAAGTTGATAAATTTTTGATAGATCCTTGGGAGATTTAGGCATGGCGATATCTAATTTCGGAAGAGAAACATCCTTAGCGCAATGAACCAAAGTTGGAGCGATTTTTAGGTAATTCGCACCGTCAACAATCTTTTTCGCAAGGTTAGGAGTGAGCGCCGGATGGCCAGCACGAGCACCCGCTAGAGCCTCATCGACTGTTGCAAAGTGATTGGCAATCAGGGCCGCTCCCTTCTTGCCTATCCCCTTGACGCCAGGTAAACCGTCAGATGGGTCTCCACGGAACATGGCAAAGAGAGCATAACGTTCGCCTGGTATTCCATATTTTTCAGCAACCCAACGAGTGTCAACCAGATCATGTTGCGAAATACCGCGAGCCAGGTAGACAACCTTGACGTCACGTCGGTCATCGACAAGTTGGAATAGATCTCTATCCCCCGTCACCACTCTTATCGGCCCCTTCTCACGGACTGCAAACGTTGCCATGACATCATCGGCTTCGTAATCATCAACGCCGACCATCGGAATTCCGAATTCATCCAAAAGATCGAGAAGTACCGGAATTTGTGGCGTGAGTGTTTCTGGCTCTTCTTCCTCGTCCCCTTCATCTTCAAGTCGATTAGCTTTGTAATCGGGAAAGAGTTCCACGCGCCAAGAAGGGCGCCAGTCCCCTTCTATACAGGCAACAATTCGATTTGGAGAGTACATACCAATCAATCGAGCAGTCATATCAAGATAGCCTCGAATAGCATTTACTGGCATACCTGATGGAGAAACTAAGGTGTCAGGCATTCCGTAGTAAGCGCGATACCACAGCGAAGCGCTATCAAGAAGCATGAGTGTCATACATCCGCCAACATATCTGAAATTACTCCTCGATCCAATCGTTTGACACCCTCTTTGCAGATAGGACGAAGGCTCTCTGCTGCCCCACCAATTTGTGTCAGCAGATCGATCAACTGACGGATACTACGGACGAAATCACCAACGGTCATATCTGTTCCTTTGAGAACGCTACTGAGTGAATGTCCATTCGCCCAACGATATGCGGCGTAGCAGAATCCAAAATCCGGTTCACGCTGCGTTTTAACATCAAATTCATTTTCAATATCTTCTAGTTCTACCCAGATCTTTGCCACACCTGCTAGCGCGTTGGCAACGTTCTGATGAGGCATCTTCGGTGCGTAATTTTCTGCGCTGCGGCTTTCGTAGATCATGGCGGAAGCAACTGAGAGGAGTTCTGGTGCGTTGAGATTGTTAAATACCCCGCGACGAATAGATTCGGTCAGCAACAGGTCAGATTCAGCATAAATCTTTGCAAGAATCTTTCCTTGCTCCAGGGGTTTCTCTCCCTCTATATAGCCTAGATGTGTCAGAACGTTACAGATGCGATCGAAGGTTTTTGCAATAACGTGAGTTCGATTTTCCACTCTCGATCTGAGGCCGTCTGATTCACGATTGAGCCTGTCGGCGCGCTCGGCTAAACGGGCGTGCGATTCTCGATCATTACAGGAATGACAGGAATGTTTACGAAGTGAACGACGTAATCCATCCAATTCATTCTCCATATGTAAGCGCTGCCGTTGATCAAAGGTTCGTCGACCATCCCGTTTACTGAGTAGTTTTTCTAACTCCTTAATTTCAATCCTTATTCGGGAATACTCGTTGAAATCGCCTAAGTGACACTGCGCTGAATCGACTAGTTCTGCCGCTAAAGATTCATTCTTTCGAATTTGACGAACTAGCCCTACGACAGCTCTATCGGCTTGGAACTGAGCAAATGAGGATTCCAAGGAACCGCGAGCTCTCTCGCGACCAAATCTTGCAATGAGATTGATGGACATGTTGTAGGTAGGAGTAAAAGATGAGCGAAGTGGATATGTACGAGTTGAAGCTAAACCTGCAGCTGTTGCCGAATCAACTGTTGGCGACCATTGGACAACTGCATTGCCTTCAATATCAATTCCACGTCTTCCAGCACGTCCCGTAAGTTGGGTGTACTCCCCTGGCGTTATCGAAACATGGGCTTCGCCATTCCACTTGGTGAGTTTTTCAAGAACAACCGTACGAGCAGGCATATTGATTCCGAGAGCGAGCGTTTCGGTGGCAAAGACCGCCTTGACTAAGCCATTCTTGAAAAGTTCTTCAACGGCTCCCTTAAAACTCGGCAATAGTCCAGCATGATGCGCTGCAATTCCCCGTTCGAGTGCGAGAAGCCAATCTCGATAACCCAGAACTTCCAGATCTTCTTCAGCTAAATTCTGTGTGTATCTCTGAGCAGTCTTCACAATCTCTAACCGTTCTTCCATCGTTGTGAATTTAATCCCTGCTTGTAAACATTGTTTTACCGCTGCATCGCATCCAGCGCGCGAGAAAATAAATGTGATTGCAGGTAGAAGATTTTCGCGTTGCAATTTTTCAATGATTTCCGCACGCGAAAGGCGATTATCGTTCTCGCCGAAGCGATCACGTCGACCACGTGGAGTCTTCACACGGCGCAACGCTTCTCTTTCCAATCCCAGTATCTCCGGATTTACCCGCCCAGGTTCACTAAAGAGATCTATCAATCTATTGCCTATCAACACGTGTTGATAGAGAGGAATTGGTCGAATTTCAGAGACGATTACCTCGGTACTTCCACGTACTTCCCCAAGCCATTCACCAAACTCTTCGGCGTTGGAGACAGTGGCAGAGAGTGAAATTACCTGAACGCTTTCCATGAGATGGATCAAAACTTCCTCCCAGACAGCACCCCGAAATTTATCGGCCAGGTAATGAACTTCATCCATTACTACAGAACCTAAATTGTTCAGAGTCGTAGAGTTGGCATATAACATATTTCGGAGAACCTCCGTGGTCATCACCAAAATATCTGCCTCAGAATTTATATTCGTGTCACCAGTTAAAAGTCCAACTCGATCTTCACCGAACTTTTCTGAAAATTCAAAGAATTTCTGATTTGAAAGAGCTTTGATAGGTGTCGTATAAAAACACTTCTTGCCTTTAGCAAGAGCTGAGAAGGCAGCAAACTCACCGACTACGGTCTTTCCTGCTCCCGTGGGAGCTGCAACTAATACTCCCTTGCCATCCTCAACTGCTTGACACGCCTTGACCTGGAATTCATCAAAACCAAATTCAAATTGGTTGATAAATTCAGTGGTGAGTGGATGGTTGGCTCGCTTCTTTGCCGCAGCATATCTTTCAGCTGGGGACGTTACAGACTCCAAGTTAGACCTGCTCCCCTAATGCACTCGGCAGAGACCGGAGCTGGTCCGATTCTCTCTCCATCAGCATAGGCCACCGCCTCGGCTGTCAATCGCACCTTAGCGCTGCGAATAACTTTAACCTTTGGATGGGAAATATGAGACCCTGAATAGACAGATGGAAAGACCTTCAAAAATTCAAATTTACTTACTGGCTCCAGAATCATCACATCAAAGAGACCATCGTCCATCTTTGCTTGTGGGCAGACGTACATTCCCCCACCATAAGAGCGTCCATTGCCAATCGCGATGAGCATTGCTTCTGTTGAGATGGTTCTAGTGTCCAATTCAATCTCATAACTCAGCGGCTTAAATCTAGGTAATTCAAGTGCTATCGCTGCGTTATAGCGCTGTGGTCCTTTTGGCCAGGAGAGAGAGTTTGCTCGCTCGTTCACCACTGAATCAAATCCGGTACTAAGAATTGCAGCAAACCATTCGGAATCAACTATTCCGAGGTCCATTGGCTGTGCATCCTGGGTCGTAACTCGATCTAGATAGGAGGAAACATCATCAAGGGACCAACCTAATGATCGAACTATGTCGTTGCCTGTTCCCGCTGGCATCACCGCAAAGGGAATATGACGTGGAACTGCAAGTTGCAATATGAGATGTGCTAGCCCATCTCCCCCAATACTGACTATTCCTTGACACTCATTCTTCGATAGGAAACTCTCTAGATCTCTCTTGAGAAAATGGGGTGTCGATCCAGAAAAAACTTGATATGAATGATTTTTAGCCGCAAAGTACTCAATGACCTCTTGTGCAATTACAGCGCCTTTTCCACGCCCTGCCGTTGGGTTTATAGCTAACGCCCACATGGGTTGACCCTATCGGCTACTCGTCGATAGGTGTTGGCGCCTCTATTCGAGAACTACTGAGATTGAGCGATTCAGAGCGACTATCACGTCTCTTATCGACGATTAATGCGATTCCGCCCGCCATGAAGTAGAAGAGAATGAGTGGTGCCGACAATAAAATCATACTGAGTGGATCGGCTGTAGGCGAGAATGCGGCAACAACTAAGAATATTGAGAAGACCCACGCTCGCCATGGTTTGAGAATCGTCTTTCCTCGCAGGAATCCAATTAAGTTAAAGGTTAAGAGAAATATCGGTAATTCAAAAGCTAGCCCAACTAGCAAGATGAGTCTGAGGACAAAGTCGAGATAATCATCGAAACGAACGAGATTGCTCACTGCATTTGGGGTGAACCCAAAGAGCGCTTGAATCGCCACAGGAAGGATGAGGTATCCGAGAGTCGCTCCCATGATGAAGAACGGTGTGGCTGCACCTACGAAGAGGATGCTATTTCGCTTCTCTTTTCGATGGAGAGCAGGTGCGATAAATGCCCACAATTGGTACAACCAAAATGGCGCAGAAACGATTACGCCAGTCAGAAGTGCAACCTTTATCTGTAAATCAAGTGGACCTAGAACACCGCTGATATAGAGCGCCCCACAACTATCGGCACCTGCAGCCTGCGCTGCACGTAAATCACAGACCGGTCTAGCGAGAGTAACGATTATCGTGTTATAGAAAAACCAACCACCAGCAAACGCGATAACGATGGCGATGGCCGAAGCCAGCACTCTCCGTCGTAATTCTCGTAAGTGATCAAGCAGTGGCATCCGTCCTTCATTTGCAGACGCCATCTATTTATCTCTCTTTTTTGCCGTCTTCTTCGATCGCAGCGTCGTCAGCTTTCATTTCCTTCATTTCGCTCTTGAAAATTCTCATGGAGCGACCGAGAGATCGGGCAGAGTCAGGAAGACGCTTTGCGCCAAATAGGACAAGTACAACGACAAGGAGGATGACTATTTCTCTTGGGCCTAAATTCATTCCGGTGACTCCTTAGCTGATAAGTAAGCCTAGATTACACCAGCCGAGTTTTTATGGGTAGGTGGAGGCTGTCTCACAGATAACGATCAAGTATCGATTGCGCCCTCTTCGCAAGGGACTCTCTCATCTGGCTCGGTGCGATGAGTTTGAGGGAATCGCCAGAGGCTAAGAAGGCTCGCTCAATCCATTCGGTTGAGTAAGAAGATGATGCGAACTCTTCACCAACTGATATATCTCTGAGCCCAAATCGCTCTGCAGTTTCACGTGATGACCGCAACACCTGCGCGCGGAATGGGACCTTAGGAATTTCATGTGGAACCACATCCTTAGGTCGTTCTACCTTAGTTTTCTCAGCTTTTGTAATCCTATCGACACGAAAGAATCTGAAATCGTTTGCAGAGTAACAATACGCATGGAGATAGGAATGGCCTTGCTCCTGCTGTAGCTCAATTGGCAGAATCGTTCGGGAAGATAATTCGTCACGATAGAGCGAGTGATACTCGATTACCAAACCACTATTGTCAGCGAGAGCTGCGCTAATTGCCACTTGAATTTGGGGCTGCAGATGTGGAGTAACCGATATTGATGGTGGCAGATTAACAATATGCAAGATTCTCTCTCGCAAAGATTGAGTGAGCGATATCAAGTCCTGGCGATCTGTCGGTATGACTGAAAATATTAAATCGAGACCCAGTATGAGCGCTACCGCCTCTTCAAGGGTAATGGATCTAGGTTTTTCAAGCGTTGCTGCATTTCTGATGCTGACATATCCAGAGTCGAAGCTTAAATCCATAAGCTCTAAGGGGGTATAACCAGGAAGTCCGCACATCCACAACGTTGTTAGATCCTCAGTCAACTCCTTTTCAGTGACACCGAAAGTCTTCGCCAGCGCCTCGAGCGCGATCCCTTGATGAGCGTGGATATATGGCACCAAATCCAATAATCGAGCTGCCTTGTCCAGCGGTGATTGGGATTTTCTAGGCATGATTGCTCACAAGTGATTGCAATCTGTAGATGATTTGTTCTCTCAACTCTATCGGTTGCTGAACAAATGCATCTTCCCCATGCCAAAGAATAAGCGAGGTCAAGGTGTCGATGTTGAGAATCGGAATTGTGAGCTGATCCCACTCTCCGATTCGCTTTATGTCGGTCGCTAAAACTCGAAGAGCTGCACACTTTCCTTGCCTGACATCGACAATCGCAAAGAAGGTTATCTCTACAGCGTCATACGTGTCACCAGCCTTTTTCTCATCGGCGAAATCAAAGTCTTTCTGGACTTTTCCGACAGAAAAATCTCCGAGAATTCGATCTAGTCGAAAGGTGCGCTTTTTCTGAATGGCTTGATCGACTCCGGATAGGTACCAGAATCCATTGTTACTTTTGAGTCCGGTTGGAACTATTTCTCGCACTTCGCGTTGCAACTCAGAATTGAGATAGGTGAACTCCAGTATTCGGTGCTCTGCAATGGCGCGCGTAATTGATGCAATCTCTGGTCCGGCATCTGGCAGAACAGGTGCGATACCGGGTAGATCTAACTCATCAATAGGAATCCCGAGGGATGCCAGTTTGACGAATGCACTCTGTGCCGCGCTACTCAGTGAGGCGCCCTGCCATGCCGATGAAGCTAGTGAAAGGAGCGATATTTCTAACGGAGAAACCTCTCCTAGATTCAATTCGTAACTTTCACGCTTTATCCGGTAACCAGCTTCATCGTTGAAAAGCGGATCAAAAGAGCCAACTTCGATCTCAATTCCTAGGGAACGCAAATCATCCTTATCTCGCTCAAACATTCGCTCCTTAGATTCATGGTTTCCCTCATAACCATCAACGGAGTGAAAAATCTCGGATTTAGTCAGATATCGTTTCGTAGCTAGCAGCGCGATCGTTAAATTAACTAACCGCTCACTCTTCCGCGACACCGTACGCACCCTTTGCTGGACGTCGGCGACGAGGAAGTACATCAACTCCAGGGGCCATTCTCCTGCTGTAAATCAGAAAACCGGTGTGACCGATCATCCGCTGTTGTGGACGCACTGCCAGGCCTTCATGGTGCCAACCGCGCACGATAGTCTCAGAACTTTCAGGTTCAGTGAAATGTCCATCCTCCTTAATCGCTTCGGCGGTTGCAGATAGTTGCGTCGTGGTTGCGACGTAGGCGAGCAAGACTCCTCCGGGACGGAGCACCTCCGCAGCCTTTGCTACACATTCCCATGGGGCGAGCATGTCTAGGACTACTCGATCAAACTGTTGATCAAAGGTCTGGTCTTGCAGAGAACCTACTTCCAATCTCCAATTCGCAGGGCGGGATCCAAAGTAGTTCTCAACATTTGCGCTGGCATTTTCTGCGAAATCACTCCTTCTTTCAATTGAGTGAACCAAACCCTCGGGACCAACG
>JACCDJ010479302.1_pt1 | contig 14622 bp, 13 predicted proteins | sample 7444481 | NCBI WGS metagenome assembly JACCDJ01 (sample SAMN15323435, study PRJNA562643) | freshwater metagenome | isolation source: river surface water | place: USA:Blue River Watershed | collected 2017-08-15 | reverse complement strand
GTCTCGTTTTGAAGAGCACCACAGTGTCAAATACGCCAACGCAGCGCTGCAAGCGGCTGCTGAGTTGTCTGCGAAGTTCATCAATGACCGTCAATTGCCTGACAAGGCTATTGATGTGATTGACGAAGCCGGTGCCGCACAGAGAATTTTGCCGCCTTCAAAGCGCAAGAAGACCATTGGCAAATCTGAAATTGAGGACATCGTGGCTAAGATTGCGCGCATTCCGCCTGCCAATGTCTCCAACGACGATCGCAGCAAGTTGCAGACCATTGAGCGTGATTTGAAGAGCGTTGTGTTTGGCCAGGACAAGGCACTTGAAGTTTTGGCTTCAGCCGTCAAGATGGCTCGCTCTGGACTTGGAAAAACCGACAAACCCATTGGTGCGTTCTTGTTCAGCGGCCCCACTGGCGTTGGTAAAACAGAGGCTGCCAAACAGCTGGCCTACATCATGGGGATTGACCTCATTCGCTTTGACATGTCCGAGTACATGGAGCGGCATGCGGTAAGTCGACTCATTGGTGCGCCACCCGGCTATGTGGGCTTTGACCAAGGTGGATTACTCACAGAAGCTGTGACCAAAAAACCGCATTGCGTCTTGCTGCTTGATGAAATTGAAAAAGCGCATCCAGACATCTTCAATGTCTTGTTGCAGGTCATGGACCACGGTACTTTGACAGACAACAACGGCCGCAAAGCCGACTTCCGCAATGTCATCATCATCATGACCACCAATGCGGGTGCTGAGACGATGAACAAAGCCACCATTGGCTTTACCAACCCGCGCCAGGCTGGTGACGAAATGGGCGACATCAAGCGCTTGTTCACACCAGAGTTCCGCAACCGTTTGGACGCCATGGTCAGCTTCAAGGCCTTGGACGAACAAATCATCATGCGTGTGGTCGATAAGTTCTTGTTGCAACTTGAAACACAATTGTCCGAGAAAAAGGTCGACGTTACATTCAGCGACAAGCTTCGCAAGTTCTTGGCCAAAAAAGGTTTCGATCCACTCATGGGTGCTCGCCCCATGCAGCGTCTCATCCAAGACACCATTCGCAAAGCTTTGGCCGACGAGTTGTTGTTTGGTCGCTTGATTGATGGAGGTCGTTTAAGTGTTGATTTGGACGACAAGGACGAAGTCTTGTTGGACATTCAACCCTTGCCTAAAAAAGAAGGTCGCAATTCAAAGTCTGAGCCTCACGAGCCTGAAGAGGCCACGGCCAGTTAAGGTCTAAATAAGGCCCAAAAGAAAAAGCCGGATTGAATCCGGCTTTTTTTTCGCTACCAGAGTCCAAAAGGTTTAGATAGCTGTATGGGGTTAACGTCTTCGTCCACCCAATATGCCACCCAATACGCCTCGAACTATTTCTCGGCCCACACTTGAGCCAATGGTTCTGACCGCTGATCTGACCATGGCTTGTGCCAAGCCATCTTGCTTGGCGCCCCTTGGCCCTGTTCGGCCAAATAAAACGTCTCCAAGCCCGCTTAAAAGGGCGTTGCCACTGCCTTCATTGTTTGAGGCGCCTGCGGCAGAACCTGTTTTGTCGGAAGCGTTTGTATTTTCTGAGCCGTCGGCGTGTGCACCTTTGAGAACTTCGTATGCAGATTCACGGTCGATGGCTTTTTCGTAAACACCTGCAACCAATGAGCCGTCGAGTAGATCTTTGCGTTGTTCAGGCGTGATGGGTCCTAGTTGGCTGCCGGGCATCAAAACATAAGCTTGCTCAGTCATCCCAGGGCGACCCTGATCGTCTAGAAAGCTGACCAAAGCTTCTCCCACGCCCAGTTCGGTAATGGCCTTTTCAATGTCCAACTTGGGATTGGCGCGCATGGTTTGTGCGCTCGCTTTGACTGCTTTTTGGTCGCGCGGTGTAAACGCGCGCAAGGCATGTTGAATGCGATTACCCAACTGGCCCAACACTGTCTCCGGTACGTCCAATGGATTTTGAGTGACGAAAAAAACCCCAACACCCTTAGAGCGAATTAAGCGAACCAATAACTCCATGCGCTCAATCAAGACTTTTGGAGCTTCATTGAATAACAAATGGGCTTCGTCAAAAAAGAACACCAACTTGGGTTTTTCGGGGTCTCCAATTTCTGGCAATTGCTCAAACAGTTCAGACAACAACCATAGCAAGAAGGTGCCATAGAGCCGAGGCGCATTCATGAGTTCGCTGGCACACAGCAAATTGACGACACCCTTGCCTTTGGCATCGGTTTGCAAAAAATCTTGGATGTTGAGCATGGGCTCGCCAAAGAACTGGTCGGCACCTTGGCTTTCGATTTCGAGCAGACCTCTTTGAATGGCACCCACGCTGGCAGCGCTGACATTGCCATATTCAGTGGTGAATTGGCGGGCGTTTTCTCCCACATGTTGCAACATGGCTCGGAGGTCTTTGAGGTCGAGTAACAACAAGCCTTGGTCATCGGCAATCTTAAAAACCAAGTTGAGAACACCAGCCTGTGTGTCGTTCAGGTTGAGCATGCGACCCAGCAGCAAGGGGCCCATGTCCGATACCGTTGCCCTAACGGGGTGCCCTTGCTTGCCAAATACATCCCACAGAGTGGTAGGACAACTTTGGCTGGCAGGCTCGCTCATTTGGCGATCCTTCAAGAGGCCTATGAGCTTGTCACTGATTTGACCTTTTTGGCTGATGCCGACCAAATCACCTTTGACATCGGCCATGAAGACCGGAACGCCTTGATTTGAAAAATTTTCGGCCAAAGTCTGCAAACTGACCGTTTTGCCAGTGCCCGTAGCGCCTGTAATCAGGCCATGTCGGTTGGCCATCCGAAGCAAAATGTGACATTCTGTAACTTTATTGCGGGCAATCAACAGTTGATTTGGCATAAAAAAAGGTCCCCTCAAGCAGAAAAGTAAAATCTCACCCAGTAGATTAAATCAACATCAAGGAATTTGAGATGGCTGGCCACAGTAAATGGGCAAATATTCAGCACCGCAAAGGCAGGCAGGACGAAAAACGTCAGCGAATCTGGACGCGGGTTGTGAGAGAAATTATGGTGGCAGCCAGAACAGGCGGGGGAGACCCTTCGGCCAATCCACGCTTGCGTTTGGCCATTGAAAAAGCCAAAGCTGCCAACATGCCCGCCGATACCGTCAAACGCAACATTGACAAAGCCACGGGCAATTTGGAAGGTGTGACCTACGAAGAAATTCGTTATGAAGGTTATGGCATTGGCGGCGCCGCAATCATTGTCGATACCATGACAGACAACCGAGTCAGAACAGTGGCCGAGGTGCGACATGCGTTTAGCAAACACGGTGGCAACATGGGCACTGAGGGTTCTGTCGCTTTTCAATTCAAGCATTGCGGCCAAATGATTTTTGCGCCTGGAACTTCAGAAGACCAAGTGATGGAAATTGCTTTGGAAGCAGGGGCTGAAGATGTGATTGCAGACGAAGAGGGCGCCATAGAAGTGCTAACGTCTATTGCAGATTTTGAAACAGTCAAGAATGCGCTGGAAGCCGCTGGCCTCAAGGCTGAGATGGCTGAAGTCACCATGCGTGCTGAAAATACCATTGACTTGGTCGGTGATGACGCAGCCAAAATGCAAAAACTCTTGGATATCTTGGAAGATTTGGACGATGTGCAAAACGTTTTCCACAACGCAACCATTTCTGAATAAGGCTTGATCGATGAAAGTATTGGTAATTGGCGGAGGCGGTCGTGAGCATGCGCTGGCCTGGAAGTTGTCTCAGTCTGAGCGTGTTCAAAAAGTCTATGTTGCACCCGGCAATGGCGGAACGGCTCGCGATCCGAATTTGGTAGATGTGCCCATCACGGATGTGAAAGCTTTGCGCGAATGGGCCCAACAAGAAAAAATTGAATTGACCGTCGTCGGTCCTGAATCCCCATTGGCGGCGGGTGTTGTGGACGAATTTCGTGCGCACAATATGCGAATTTTTGGGCCGACCAAAGCGGCGGCTCAACTAGAAAGCTCAAAGGCATTTTCAAAAGCCTTCATGCATCGTCACGGCATTCCGACGGCTATTTACGAAACCTTTACAGATCCTGTTCAGGCGCATGCCTATATTGACAAAATGGGTGCCCCCATCGTTGTGAAAGCGGATGGTTTGGCAGCAGGTAAGGGTGTGGTGGTTGCCATGACCACCGCCGAGGCGCATGAAGCCATCGACTTTATGTTGCTCGATAACCAGTTGGGGGTTGTTCACAATGCGGGTGCCGATGGCGCTGCTGTTCCGCGTGTGGTCATTGAAGAATTTTTGCAAGGTGAGGAAGCCAGCTTCATCGTCTTGTGTGATGGCAAAAATGTTGTTGCTTTGGCCACCAGTCAGGATCACAAACGCTTGCTCGACAACGACCAAGGCCCCAACACTGGGGGCATGGGTGCCTATTCACCTGCGCCCGTGGTGACGGCGCAAGTTCATGCACGCGCCATGCGTGAGGTCATCATGCCAACCATCAAGGGCATGGAAAAAGATGGCATTCCCTACACTGGCTTTTTGTATGCTGGATTGATGATTGATGCGTCAGGTCAACCCAAAACTTTGGAATTTAATTGCCGCATGGGAGACCCCGAAACGCAGCCCATCATGATGCGTTTGAAGAGCGATTTGCTTGAGGTGATGCTAGCGGCAACCCAAGAAAAATTGGACACCATCGAGCTCGAGTGGGATCGTCGAACAGCCCTGGGCGTCGTCATGGCTGCAGCAGGTTATCCCATGAATCCCCGTAAAGGTGATGTCATCACGGGACTGCCCAAAGACGACCCCGAAGCCATGGTCTTTCATGCAGGAACCATTGGCAAAGAGGGCCAAACCCTCACTTCAGGAGGCCGCGTCTTGTGTGTCACAGTGTTGGCTGAAACTGTTAAACAGGCTCAGCAAAAAGCCTATGAAATTTCTAAAGGCATTCATTTTGAGGGGCAACAATACCGCAAGGATATTGGTTTCAGAGCCATCAAATCGTGAACCAACATGTGAACCAAATCTTGAATCAATCTAACCCACCCAATATTCCAGCACCGGTTTTGATCCCGGGTCCTTACCCCGTTCAATTCAAAGGTTACGCATGGGCCGCATGGCTACTGAAACTCATTGGTTGGCGTGTCGATTTTCAAGGTTTGCCTACATTACAAGGGGTTGCCATTGTCTATCCGCACACCAGCAATTGGGACTTTGGTACGGCGATGCTTTGTAAATGGACCATGGGCTTGCCGGTCCATTTTTGGGGCAAAGATTCATTGTTCAAAATCCCGCTAATTGGTCGTTGGATCAAATGGATCGGTGGTGTCCCTATCGACCGTTCTTCTTCAAGGGGCGTTGTGGGCGCCATGGTGGAGGTTTTTGCGGAGCATCAGCGTGCAGACAAATTCTTGTGGCTTGGTTTGTCACCTGAAGGAACCCGAAAGCACACGGAGGGATGGCGCAGTGGTTTTTATCAACTGGCGCTTGGCGCAGATCTTCCGCTGGCAGTTGTCAGGCTAGACTACGGGCAAAAGGTGATGAAGTTTGAAGGTTTTTTGAAGCTGACAGGTGATGTTGAAATTGACTACATTCACATTCGAAAGATGTATGAGGGTGTTCAAGGATTTCATTTGAATCAGGCGGCCCCCATTCGGCCTTTGCCTAGCAAAGAAATAAAAAGTCATTGAATGCATATCAATTGAGGAATAGACAAGATGCGCGTGAATCAGGCCCAAATCGTTCGAGAGTACTTAATCAAGCTGCAAAGTCAGATTACACAGGCGCTTTTCGAGGTCGACGGCACCCCATTTGTTGTTGACGCTTGGAAAAAGCCCGAAGGTGAAATGCTGCAAGGCGATGGCATTACACAAATTGTTGAAGGTGGCCCTGTTTTTGAACGAGCAGGTTGTGGTTTTTCGCATGTGACCGGCCCTAAGTTGCCTCCCTCGGCAACTCAGCATCGCCCCGAATTGGCGGGTGCGCCCTTTGAAGCCATGGGGGTGTCCTTGGTCTTTCATCCGCGCAATCCCTACGTGCCAACCGTCCATATGAATATCCGAATGATTGTGGCCAAGCCCGTAGGAAAAGATCCCGTCTCATGGTTTGGGGGCGGTATGGATTTGACGCCGTACTATGGTTTTGAAGAAGATGCGGTTCATTTCCATCAAACATGCAAGGACGCGGTGGCGCCTTACGGATCTGAATTGCACCCTAGGTTCAAAAAATGGTGCGATGAATATTTCTTCCTGAAGCATCGCAATGAAGCACGTGGCGTCGGTGGCATTTTTTACGACGACTTTTCAGAATTGGGTTTTGACAAGGGTTTTGCCATGATGCAAGACGTTGGCAACGGTCTCTTGAAGGCCTACATGCCCTTGGTCATGCGACGTAAAGACATGCCTTACGGTGAGCGTGAAAGGGAATTTCAACTCTACAGACGCGGTCGCTATGTGGAGTTTAATTTGGTATGGGACAGAGGCACGCATTTTGGCCTTCAATCCGGTGGCAGAACTGAATCCATTTTGTTGTCGATGCCTGCCTTGGTCAGTTGGTCATACAACCGAGTAGACGCGCCAGAATCGGCGGAGGCTCAGTTGGCAGCCAAGTTTTTAAAGCCTAGGGATTGGGTTTGACGCCAAAACGGATAGGTATTCTGGGCGGCGCATTCGATCCGCCCCACTTGGCCCATGTGGCCATGGCTGAGGCGGCTCTTGCACAGTTCCAGCTAGATGAGTTGAGAATTATTCCTACGGGCGATGCTTGGCATAAACCGCGAGATTTAAGTTCGGGCTTGGTGCGGCTTGAAATGGCGCACTTGGCGTTTTCTAATTTATCGCGAACCGTGGTGGATGACATGGAAATTAAGCGCCAAGGTCCCAGCTACACCATTGAAACCTTGCGAGCACTGCAGACTCAATTACCCGAGGCTCAATTCTTCTTATTCATCGGTGAAGATCAAGGCAAAGCCTTGAGCACATGGCGCGAAATAGATGAAATTGCGCAGAGGGCTATAATTTGCGTTGCCGAGCGCACATGGCCTGATACTTCAGGTGCTGTCGCTCTTAGCCATGACATCCCCACCCAAACCTTGAAATTACCCCCATTGCCCCACAGTGCAACGGAAGTTCGAACACGGGTAGCCCATGGACAACCCATCGACGCTCTGGTCCCCAAGGCCGTTGCGCTGTATATTGAACGCCATCACCTTTACCAGCCCTCACGATGACTGATACTTCTGCCAAAAAAGACACTCAAAAACTCCAGCGAGCCATCGTTGATGCTTTGGAGGATGTGAAAGCGCAAGAAATTGTGGTGTTCGATACAGAGGCCATGTCGCCCTTGTTTGAACGCGTCATCATTGCCTCGGGTACTTCCAATCGCCAAACCAAGGCCTTGGCAGCCAGCGTTCGCGACAAGGTGAGAGAAGCTGGTTTTCCAAAACCCCGTATTGAGGGTGAGGACAATGGTGAATGGATCATTGTCGATTGCGGCAGTGCCGTAGCGCACATCATGCAGCCCACCATTCGTTCGTATTACAACCTCGAAGAAATTTGGGGTGACAAGCCGGTTCGATTGAAGTTGGGCGCGCCCAAACCTTTAGAACCTGTGCGCAAACCTGTTGCCAAGAAAAAAGCCACGGTCAGTGCTGGCAGAACGCCCACGCGACGCGATGCTGTGCCCGTGGGCCCCAGAGGTTCTGAGGCTGTGAAGCCAACACGTCAAGCACCGGCCAAATCGGCTGCCAAGTCAGCCAATAAACCAGCTGGCAAAGCAGTGAAGACGACAGTTTCTAAAGTGGGTGCCAAGCCTGCTACAAAAACCGCCACCAAAACACCAACCCAGGCAGCTTTAAAGGCCAAACCTCAGGCCAAACCTAAAGCCAAAACAAAGGCCTAAATCGCATGAGGCTGCTGATCGTGGCAGTGGGGCAACGGGTTCCCGATTGGGCTCAAACGGCATGGGACGACTACGCCAAAAGGTTTCCACCTGAACTCAAAGTCGAACTCAAGGCTGTCAAAACTGAGCCCCGAGGTTCAAAAACCTACGAAACATTAGTGGCTGCTGAGCGCCAGCGAATTGAAGCCACCATTCCGCGTGGTACCCGCATTGTTGTTTTAGACGAGCGCGGCAGCTCGTTGCGAACCACCGCATTGGCGCAACGATTGAAAGACTGGCAACTGAGCGGGGACGATGTAGCGCTGATCATTGGGGGCCCTGACGGTCTTGAGCCCGCATTTCGAGAGGCCGCGCACGAAAGAATTCGTTTGTCTGACTTGACCCTGCCGCATGCCATGGCGCGTGTGCTTCTCATTGAGCAGTTGTACCGTGCTTGGTCGATCAATGCAAACCACCCTTATCACCGAGAGTGAATGCGGATGAATCATTTTGTTTATTTGGCTTCCCAAAGTCCTCGAAGACGACAGTTGCTTGAGCAGATAGGCGTTCGTTACGAATTGCTCTTGGCAAGCGCTGACGAAGACGCAGAATCGCTGGAAGCAATGCTGCCAGGTGAAGCGCCATTGACATATGTCAAGCGCGTCACACAACTCAAGTTAGAAGCCGCTGTAGACCGCATGAAAAAACGAGGTCTACCAACAGCTCCCATACTTTGTGCAGACACCACGGTTGCTTTAGGGCGACACATTTTAGGCAAGCCTACCGACGATCAAGATGCGTTGAGAATTTTGAAATTGTTGTCTGGCAAAAAGCATCGTGTTTTGACCGCTGTGGCGCTGGCATCAAAGCGCAAACGCGAAATTTGTGTGTCAGCTTCACAAGTTACTTTTGCTCCAATGACATTGGCGCAAATGAAATCTTATGTGGCAAGCGGTGAACCTATGGGCAAAGCAGGTGCTTATGGCGTTCAAGGTTTGGCGGCCAGCTTCATTACAGAAATTAAAGGCTCCTATTCCGGCATCATGGGCTTGCCGCTGTTTGAGACAGCGCAGCTACTAAAGCAAATTTGAAGCATGACAAACATGGCCTCTCATGCCACTTATCTGACAGCGGCGTTTTATAAGTTTGTTGATCTGCCAGATTTTGCAGATCGCAGAGCTTCTCTTTTAGCGTTCTGCGAGGCGCATCAGGTTAAAGGTCTTATTTTGTTGGCCAGAGAAGGCATCAACAGCACCATTGCCGGTTCGCCAGAGGATGTTCATGCGGTATTGGCTTACCTGCGCTCGGATCCCAAGTTGGCAGACCTTGAACACAAAGAATCCTTTTCTGAAAAGGCGCCTTTTCACCGCATGAAGGTGCGACTAAAAAAAGAAATCGTAACCTTGGGCGTAGAGGGCATCAGTCCAACGAAAAAGGTAGGGCAGTACGTCAGGCCTGAGGATTGGAACGATTTGATTTCTTCGCCCGATGTGGTGGTCGTTGATACCCGCAACGACTATGAAGTTGAAATTGGCACTTTCAAGGGTGCCATTGATCCAAACATTCAGAGCTTTTCACAACTGACAGACTGGGTTACAACAGCCAAGGTTTTAGAAGAGAAAAACGGAAAAAAACCCAGGGTGGCCATGTTTTGTACCGGTGGCATTCGATGTGAAAAATCTACATCCTTGATGCTGGAACACGGCTTTCACGATGTCTACCATTTGCAGGGTGGCATTCTGAAATATTTGGAGGTGGTACCGCCAGAGAAAAGTCTATGGGAAGGTGAATGCTTTGTATTTGACGAGCGCGTTTCTGTGGGGCACGGTTTAAAGCCAGGCTCTCACGAGTTGTGTCGTTGCTGCCGAGAACCTTTGCCCGACGATGCGAAAAGCTCATCGCTCTTTGAGTTGGGCGTCAGTTGTCCCCGTTGCCATGCCCTCACCAGCGAAACACAAAAAAACAGTGCGCGTGAACGTCAGCGCCAGTGGGAGATTGCCAAAACCAAACAGATCAATCACATTGGAACCCCTCAACGTCAAGAAAAAATCGCCAATTTATTGCCTATGGATGCGCCTGTTTTATATTCATTCAGACGCTGTCCATATGCCATGCGTGCTCGCTTGGCACTTCTGGCCAGCGGTGTTCGGTGTGAGATTCGTGAAATTGCTTTGTCGCAAAAGCCTGAGAGCATGTTGGCTATATCACCCAAAGGAACCGTGCCAGTTTTATGGGTAAACGGTCAAGTGATCGAGGAAAGTTTGGACATCATGAAGTGGGCCTTGAGCCAAGGTGACCCAGCCCAATGGCAAACTCAACATCTGGCTTGCCATGAAGATGCACTCAATTTAGTCAAACAATGCGATCAAGATTTCAAACTCAATTTGGATCGTTATAAGTACCCAAACCGCTACGACTTAATTGATGGCCTTGTCCACAGAGAATTGGGTGCGCAATATTTAATTCAATTGGAAGAGCGCTTGAGCAGATCTGCCCACTTGATGGGGCCTGCTTGGACTTGGGTTGATGCAGCCATTGCACCTTTTGTGCGGCAGTTTGCCAGAACAGACCGCACATGGTTTGATGAGCAAGCTTGGCCCGCTTTGAAAAATTGGTTACAAAATTTTGAGCAATCACCCGAATTTGAGGTGGTGATGCACAAATACAAAGTCTGGCATCAAGATGCCAAACCAGTTGCTTTTCCAGCGGCTTCCTCAACAAACTGAAGCGTTCTTTCAACTTGCGTGACAGGCAGCATGTGGCCGCCGTTGACCAGGGTCAACTTCACACCAGGAATCCGTTGAACCAGGTCTTCACCGTTTGACTTGCAACTCAAGATGCGGTCTTCTCGACCATATAAAACATGAATAGGTGTCTTCATGTTTGGATAGCCTTCTTCGATGTTCGGCATGCTGTATCTGGCTTGCGTTAAGTCGCTTGAGGCTGTGATGAAGTTTTGTGGTTTGAGCGAAAAAATACCGCCGCCCCGAATGGCGAAATCGGCGGGGGCTTTTTCGGGACCAAAAATAAATTTAAGGCTTGCATTCATACGATAGATGGTGCCCGGTATGGCCAGTGTCCATCCAATGGCACGTCTGACAAAAGGCGAGGCAATGTCCAAGGGTTTGAACACAGTTGCAATTGCATCTGGCGCATGAGTCAAAGGCGCAATCAAAGCCAAAGCTTGAACACGCTGAGGATGTCGTTGCGCCAATGCCAAAGAAATGGCACCCCCTAAAGAATGGCCAACAAAAATGGCTGATTCAATTTTCAAGTGGTCCAACAATTCAACGATGGTGTCGCCTTGGGCCTCTAAGCTGGAATTGGCATGACTGGCGCGTTTGGAATAGCCGCAACCTGGACGATCGACGCAAATGACACGGTAGTTTTTTGACAAGGGCGATGCCAAGCCATAGGTGAAGTTGTGAAGGTTGCCTGCCAGGCCATGAATCATGACGATGGTGGTCCCTTGTCCTTGGTCTACATAGTGAAGCCGAGTGTCGCCTAGCTGCACAAAGGTACCAGAGGGAGGCAAATATTGACTGGCTTTTTTGTTAGAGAAAGCCGCAAACAGTACCAAGCCCAAAATGCTCGTGAAAAGCAAAAACAATATCCAAAGAACAAGCATCAGACTGCCTCGAAAAAATTAGCTGAAATGCATGACGCCATCGTTCAGGCGACCATATCTAATCAGCATGATATCTTTGAAATAATTTTGATTCACTTGCCAGGGGGCCCTTTGCCCCTGTTTGGGCAAAATGTTTTTGGCCCGTTGGACATAACCCGACGTGAAAGACAAGTAGTCTTGTTCTTGCATTTTGGGATCTCTGACAGGTACAGCCTTTTGGTAGCCATGCTTTCGCATGTAGTTCAATAACCGGCAGGTGTAGGTGGCAGTTAAGTCTGCTTTCAATGTCCAGGAGGCATTGGTATAGCCAAAAGTCATGATGGCATTGGGCAAATCGGACAACCACATGCCACGATATGCCATGGCTTGTGAAGCATTGAAAACTTGGCCATCCACTTCGATGTGAATGTCACCCAAAATATTCAGGGACAAACCGGTGGCCGAAACAACAATGTCTGCCTCTAGTGTTTGTCCGCTGCTTAATTGAATGCCTTTTTCAGTGAAACTTTGGATGGTGTCAGTGACGACACTGGCATTTCCTTTGCGAATTTGTTTGAACAAATCGCCATCGGGTACCAAACAAAGCCGCTGATCCCAAGGTTTGTAATTGGGCGAAAAATGCTGTGCTTTTTCGTCTGACCGCAATTGTTTGGCAGCCAACTTGACCAAATAATTCTTTACAAATTGGGGTTGTTTTCTGGCGAACTGGTAGGACAGCATGCCCAAACTGACATTCTTGAATCTTGTAATTTGATAGGCCAATTGCTCAGGCAAGAATTTTTGTAACCACAATGAAATACCGTCGGAGCCTGGCCTTGAAATGACATAGGTGGGCGTACGTTGAAGCATGGTGACATGCGAGGCTAATTTGGCCATTTCTGGCACCAATGTCACTGCTGTTGCACCACTGCCGATGACAACAACTTTCTTCTGTTCGTAATTGAGTTGGTCGGGCCAAAACTGCGGGTGAACCCATTGACCTTTGAAATTTGATTGGCCAGGAAACTCGGGCTGATGTGCTTTTTTGTAACTGTAATAACCACAGCACAAATACAAAAATCTGGCTTTGACTTCAACAACCTCATCACTGCCCTTGACACTGGCCGTGATTGTCCAATGGGACTCCTCACTTGACCACAATGCCTTGGTGACTTGTCGTCCGTGCTGAATGTGTTGTGTGATACCGTTTTCTTGCGCGGTCTCTTGAATGTATTGTCGGATGGTGCCGCCATCTGCAATGGCTTTGTGATCGAGCCAAGGTTTAAATGCATAGCCCAAGGTGTACATGTCGGAATCTGAGCGTATGCCTGGATACCGAAACAAATCCCAGGTGCCACCAATGGCCTCCCTCGATTCAAAGATTTGCCATTTTTCATTGGGACAATGCATTTGAAGATGCCTTGCTGCGCCAATGCCCGACAAGCCTGCACCCACAATCAGTACATCCAAAATGTGGGCTGATGCCTCTGCTGATTTTCCGGCAACGGGAGTCATTGTTAGATTCCCAAACTCTCTAGTGTCACCAAGCCTTTGGGGGTCTGTAGGGTCGCAATGAGATTGGCCGGACCCTCTGACAAAACAACATTTTCAAGTTGAATGGCTTCGTAGGCATCTTTTAGTTTTGATGCGCTGGGATGTGAAACGGTCAAACTTTTGAGTGAAACCTTCGACCTGGGTAAATGATTGCGGGGGTGCAATTGCATGGGATCTGTGGCATCGGGCTTACCCCATTGAATCAGGGTTGGCAGGGTGCCATTGAACAGTCGATCACCATCGGGCCTGACGGTAATTTGCCATTGCAACAAGCCTTGCTTGGTTTTGCGACTGGCGTGAATGATTGGCCCACGATCAATGCCTTGCGCTTTCCACGCATGTCTTGCATCTTGAATGTTGTCGGTATTGGCTACAAAGTGGATGAGCCTTGGCGATTGGACCAAAGCAGCCTGAAGCGCTTTGTTGTCTAAATCAAACCAACGTGTTGGCGGCGGCTTCTTTTCAATCACAGCATCGGGATTGATGGCAATGATTTCAAAATAGGCCACTGGAAAATTAGGTGTGGCGATTTTGAATAGCCGATTGTGCGTGCCGTATTTCTCGTGCTCACCGCCAGCTGAGGGCGTGATTCCCAAAACAGACTCGCACCACGCGACACCTTGTTCTAAGCTTTGTGCCGCGACGACCAAATGATCAACTTGGCTTGTCATTCAACAGCTTCAAAGTCGATTTGAACTTTCAAAGATTTGGATTTGTCGCAAGCCAATTCAAATGCATCGACCGCTTGGTTCATTGGCAAGATGCCCGTAATTACTGGCTTGCCGTTGATAAGGCCAGAATTGAGGAATTGAACAGCGTTGGCAAACTCTGCGTGGAAGCGGAATGTACCGCGCATGTCGACCTCTTTGGCCACCAGCTGTGTCATGGGGATGTTCATGTCGCCCCCCATGCCCACAGTCACCAGAATGCCGCGAGGCATGATGACATCCAAGCCGGCGCGCAAAGCAGGTTCGCTGCCTGAGGCTTCAAAGACGGCCTCAAACTGACCCTTGTCAACTTTGTATGGGTCGAGTAACTCAGCTTGTGTCTTGAGATTGATGATTTCGTCAGCACCCATGGCTTTGGCACACTGAAGGGGCAGGTCGGCGATGTCAGCTGCCACAATGCGCGCTGCTCCTGCTCGGCGCAACGCACCGATGAGCAAGGAGCCAATTGGGCCGCACCCAGTGACAAATACTTGTTTGCCCAAGACGCCACCCGCACGTTGAATGGCGTGCAGGCCAACAGACAAAGGTTCTGCCAAGGCGGCTTCTGAAAGACTGAGGTGTTGGCCAATGGGATGTGCTTGATAAGCTTCGATGATGAGTTGCTCAGCGAATGCCCCCTGGACATGAGGGAAGGGCATGGCACTGCCAAAGAAGCGCATGTTCAGGCAATGATTTTGTTGGCCTAATTGACAGAAGCGACAGCTGCCGCAGGGGCGAGAAGGGGAAATAGCAATGCGTTGACCTAAAGTGAGATGCTTGACGTTAGCGCCCAATGCATCAACAACGCCCGAAATTTCATGTCCCAAAGCCATTGGTTGCTTGATACGCACTGTTCCAAAACCACCGTGCTGGTAGTAATGCAAATCAGACCCGCAAATACCGCCAAACGCAACTTTGACGCGAACTTGATC
>JACCDJ010378198.1_pt1 | contig 14647 bp, 14 predicted proteins | sample 7444481 | NCBI WGS metagenome assembly JACCDJ01 (sample SAMN15323435, study PRJNA562643) | freshwater metagenome | isolation source: river surface water | place: USA:Blue River Watershed | collected 2017-08-15 | reverse complement strand
TTGAAACAGATATGACGGCTACTCTTGACGAGAAACGTCGGGGAGAGATTGCAGCGCAAGTGCCACTCGGTCGATTCTGTTCCGCAGAGGAAATCGCTGAGGTAGTTGCATTTATTGCATCTGAAAAGGCGAGCTACATCACGGGAGCAATCATTCCGGTAGATGGTGGGTTAGGAATGGGGCACTAGTTATGGGCATCCTGCAAGGGAAAAATATTCTTGTTACCGGCGTCCTCACCGATGGTTCAATTGCATTTCATATCGCCAAAATTGCTCAGGAAGAAGGAGCAACTGTCCTTCTGACCGGTTTTGGAAGAGCCCTGAGCTTAACCACACGTATCGCTGGTCGACTTCCGCAGAGCGCTCCAATAATTGAACTTGATGTGACAAACCATGAGCATCTCGATGCTTTAGCGAGTGAGATTACAAAGCATGTTCCACACTTGGATGGCGTTGTTCACTCGATTGGATTTGCTCCAGAAGCAGCGCTCGGTGGAAACTTTCTAAATACTTCTTGGGAAGATGTGGCAACTGCAGTCCACGTCTCTGCATACTCTTTAAAATCGCTGGCGATGGCTTGTCGTCCAACATTCAACGGCGGGGCTTCAATTGTGGGGCTAGATTTTGATGCGCAGGTTGCGTGGCCAAAGTATGACTGGATGGGAGTTGCAAAAGCAGCGTTGGAATCTACGTCACGCTATCTTGCGCGCGATTTGGGTAGCGAAAATATCCGAATTAATTTGGTAGCTGCCGGCCCCATTAGAACGATGGCTGCAAAATCAATTCCTGGATTTGATGAGTTTGAGAAAGTATGGAATGAGCGCAGTCCACTGCACTGGGATGTCACTGATCCAGTTCCTGCTGCCAAAGCCGCCGTTGCACTTCTGAGCGACTGGTTTCCAAAGACGACCGCCGAAATTATCCATGTTGATGGCGGGCTACACGGAATGGGCGCATGACTTTCGTCATCGCCCTACATGGAATGGGCGCATGACTTTCGTCATCGCCCTACATGGAATGGGCGCATGACTTTCGTCATCGCCCTACATGGAATGGGCGCATAGTTAGCCCGGATTTTTGATTTATCCCCTCCTCAGGTAGCCTTTCCCCAGACCAGTAGCCTCGGCTGCTGCAAGAGGAGCTCACCGCTCCCACCTCTACTGCTTCGGCGGATTGGTTTGTCGGTAAGAACTACTCGTAAGAGTTTTCTTCCTATGCGGTGCGCGATTTTTGCGGCAACTTGGATACTCAAGAACCGAACATAGGAGCAGAAATCACAACAGAACCGCGCATCAACGACCGTATCCGCACACCTCAAATTCGTCTCATCAATTACACCGGTGAACAAGTTGGCGTTGTAGATATTGAAGCAGCGCTAGCAATGGCAGATGAAATCGGGCTCGATCTCGTGGAGATCGCTCCCGAAGCAAATCCGCCAGTGTGCAAAATCATGGACTTTGGTAAGTACAAGTACGAGGTTGCACAGAAAGCTCGCGAAGCACGTCAAAACCAGACCCACATTGTGGTGAAGGAAGTGCGTTTAACGCCCAAGATTGAAAATCATGATTATGAGACAAAACGCTCAGCGGTCGAGAAATTCCTTAAGGGTGGCGACAAGGTGAAGGTGACGATGAAGTTCCGTGGACGCGAACAAACTCGTCCAGAGCTTGGGTTCAAACTCTTGCAACGTCTTGCAGAAGATGTGAAAGAGATTGCCTTTGTCGAGTTCGCCCCTAAGCAAGAGGGTCGAAATATGACAATGGTTCTCGGTCCGACCAAGAAGAAGACCGAAGCGGTGGCAGAACAGAAGGCGGCACGTGCTGCTAAAGAAAAAGCCGCAGCAAAGGCAGCAGAAGCTGCCGAGTAGTACCGATAGTTGTCAAGGAATAGTTTTAACAAGTGCAGTAACGACGAAGTAACAGGAGAAGATAGATGCCAAAGATGAAAACCCACAGTGGTGCGAAGAAGACCTTCCGCGTCACAGGTTCTGGAAAGATCATGCACGAGCGTGCAGGCAAGCGCCACCTTTTGGAGCACAAGTCATCACGCGTTACTCGTCGTTTGAGTCAAGAGTCATCAGCAAAGTCAACCGTCACAATGACAGCCAAGCGCATGCTTGGTCTGAAGTAAGGGAGCGTGGCTAAATGAGAGTCAAGCGCGGAGTACACGCAGCAAAGAAGCGTCGCACAACCCTTGAACGTGCCAGCGGATATCGCGGACAACGTTCACGTCTTTTCACAAAGGCGAAGGAGCAAGTTACGCACTCAATGGTTTACGCCTTTAATGATCGTAAAGATAAGAAGGGCGATTTCCGTCAGCTATGGATTCAGCGTATTAACGCTGCAGCTCGCGAAAACGGAATGACCTACAACCGCTTTATCCAGGGCCTAAAGGCTTCTGGTCTCGAGATCGATCGTCGCGTTCTTTCAGATATCGCTACAAACGATCCAGCAGCATTTAAGGTTCTCGTGGATGTTGCACGTAAGAACCTTCCTGCTGCATAAGTAGTACCGACCCAATGATTGAGAGCCTTCACTCGCCACATATTGCGCGAGTGAAGGCTCTTATTGGTTCTAAGGGTGCGAGAGAACGAAGAGAGCTCGGTTTATTTGTTGCCGAGGGAATTCAATGTGCACGGGAGGCGCTGACTAGTGCCACGGGTCCCGAGGTAAAAACTATTTACGCAACGAAAAATGGCTTGGAGATACTTCGTGAACTAGACGTTAGCTCCGTTGATGTGATTGAAGTTTCCGAAGCCGTGATGAAAGCCATGGCAGATACAGTTACTCCGCAAGGAATTTTGACCCTCTGCTATAAACCTGAAATAGAACTTTCAGATATTTCTCCAGGAGATAAGCCCCTCTTTATTTATCTATATCAGATTCAAGATCCCGGGAATGCTGGAACAGTCCTCCGCTCGGCTGATGCCATGGGAGTTACTGCAGTTATCACATCACCCGACTCGGTGGATATGTACTCTCCCAAAGTTGTTAGAGCCACCGCTGGATCGCTCTGGAACATTCCTGTAATTGAAGGCGTTCCCTTTGCGCAAGTGGCCAAATCATTTCCATCTGCGACACCACTATTGCTGTCATCGCATGCATCGACCTCAATTACTGATGTGAAGATTCCGCACGGAGCGATTGCAATCTTTGGAAATGAGGCACGCGGGGTATCAATTACCGATTTAGGCTCACCAGTTACTGAAGTGACGATTCCAATGTCTGGTCGGGCTGAGAGTCTCAATTTATCGGCAGCGGCTGCCATAACAATATTCACTCTTTCTTCAATGGTCGCAGGTTAGAATTACCGCCATGAACCCGTCAGATATTGCATCATGGGTAAGCGATGCCAAGCGCGCTTTTGTTGCCGCATCTGACCTTGACGCTCTGAAGAGCGCACGACTAGCCCATACTGGTGACAAAGCGCCAATTTCACTTGCTAGTCGCGCACTTGGATCAATGTCTGCAGAAGAGAAGGCTTCGGCTGGAAAACTCATTGGTGATGCCAAAGCCGAGATCGCTGCAGCTTTAGCTGCGGCAACTGAGAAGTTAGAGGCAGAGAGGGACGCGAAAGTTCTTCTAGAAGAAGTTGTCGACATTACCCTGCCAGTACAACGGAGCCATCGTGGGGGACTGCATCCAATCACGATCATTAAAAATGAGATTTCAGATTTCTTCATTGAGCAAGGCTTTACTGTTGAGGAAGGACCAGAACTTGAATCAGGATGGCTCAATTTTGATGCCTTAAATATTCCAGCAGACCATCCAGCCCGCACGATGCAAGACACATTCTTTATCGAGCCTCTTGAATCTGGCATGGTTTTACGCACCCAGACATCGCCAGTTCAGATTAGGTCCATGCTTTCTCATGAGCCACCTATTTACATGATTTGCCCGGGTCGCACCTTTCGTGCTGATGAGCTCGATGCAACGCACAGCCCGGTCTTCCATCAAGTTGAAGGCTTAGTCGTTGATAAGGGCATCACGATGGCTCACCTCAAAGGAACCTTAGATAACTTTGCACAACACATGTTCGGCCCTGATGTGACTACTCGACTTCGTCCATCATTCTTTCCATTTACTGAACCGAGCGCTGAAGTAGATATCTTCTTCAACGGTCGATGGATTGAATGGGGCGGATGTGGAATGGTCAACCCAAAGGTTCTTACTACATGCGGGATAGATTCCGACATTTACACTGGATTTGCATTTGGAATGGGGCTAGAGCGCACGCTGATGGTTCGCCATGGAATTACCGACATGCATGACATTGTCGAAGGTGATCTTCGCTTTACACGACAGTTTGGAGTTGGTCTTTAAATGCGCGCACCGCTTTCGTGGATCAATGAATTCGTTGAAATTCCATCAGGTACCTCACCTGAATCGATTTCTGAGGCTTTGATTCGTGTTGGATTCGAAGTGGAAGAGATCATTACGCAAGGCGCAGACTTGTCAGGACCACTTGTATTTGCAAAAGTCTTATCAATTGAGGAGCTCACTGAGTTTAAGAAACCAGTGAGATATGTGGGATTGGATTGCGGGGAGCAAGAAACACGCTATGTCATTTGCGGCGCGACTAATTTTGAGGTTGGTGATTGTGTAGTTGCGGCTCTACCCGGTGCAGTCTTGCCAGGAGATTTCAAGATTGGCGCTCGTGAGACCTACGGAAAGATCTCTAACGGGATGATCTGTTCCGCCCGCGAACTTGGTTTAGGCGATGACCACTCTGGGATCATGACTTTCTCAGAAGAGAGCGTCACAATAGGAAGCGATGCAATTGCAGGCTTAGAGATCAATGATGTCATCTTCGATATCTCTATAAATCCCGATCGTGGCTACGCCCTAAGCATTCGCGGAATTGCACGCGAAGTTGCCGGGTCTCTCGGGTTCACCTTTAGAGATCCAGTCGACGCGGTTCGTTCTTTGACATTTACCGAAACCGGAAAAGGTGTAAGTGCAAAGATTGCAGACCCTGATACTGCCTCTGTTTTCTATCTTCGCACTCTCTCAAATTTTGATGCAAAAGCCACCACACCATTATGGATGCGTCGACGTATCGAGAAGATGGGCATGCGCTCCATTTCACTTGTTGTTGATGTAACCAATTATGTAATGCTCGAACTTGGACAACCTCTCCATGCTTTCGATAAATCGAAAATCAAAGGCGGGCTAACAATCAAGCGAGCTGGTAAGGCGCAACCTTTCACAACTCTCGATGGACAAGTGCGACAATTAGATCCAGATGATTTGATGGTGTGCGACGATGAACAGCCACTAGCCCTTGCTGGAACTATGGGTGGCGCATACTCAGAAATATCAGAGACCACCACAGACATTGCGCTAGAAGCTGTTCGCTTTGACCCTATCTGTGTTGCAAAGAATTCACGTCGTCACAAGTTGTCATCCGAAGCATCTCGTCGCTTAGAGCGTGGGGTAGATCCGTCACTTGCTCAATTCGCCTCCGCACGATTTGTTCAGTTATTAACAGAACATAGTTCGGCAGAACATGTCGCGACGGTTGTTGATGGCGAGCCTCGTTTCGCACCGGTAGTCAAGCTTGATCCAGCCTTTGTCAGCCGAATTCTTGGATTCGACATACCTGCAACGCAGATTGCAGAAATCCTTCGAGTTATTGGCTGCGATGTAGATGAAGCGACCTTTGAAGTCGATCCTCCTTCTTGGCGCTCTGATTTACTGACTGAAGCCGATCTGACTGAGGAAGTAGCGCGCATGATTGGCTACGACAAGATTCCATCAGTTCTGCCACCACGTCCGTTGCATGCAACTTTGACGCCAACACAAAAGCGACGTCGCGCAGTAGCGAACATGTTGGCTAACCGAGGCCTCGCAGAGGTACAGACTTTCCCATTTACCAATCAAGAGACGATTGATTTCATGGGCTTTGTTGGAGAACGCGCAGCAACCTATCGCATCGCAAATCCGATGTCAGAAGAATTCCCTTTGATGCGAGTACACCTTGTTCCAGGTCTTATAGAGGTTGCGCAACGCAACATCAGTCGCGGAGCAAAAGATTTTGCAATTTTTGAAATGGGCTCAATCTTCCGGAGTTCTCAGAAACTGGTCCCATTTATTTCACCGGACTTACAGAAACGTCCTGATCAAAAAATTATTGATGGAATATTTGCCAGCGTTCCACCTCAGGCATTTCACGTTGCTGGTTTATTGGTAGGAAAGATTGAGGAAGAAGATTGGCAAGGCAAGGCGCGTTCTTACACATGGCAGGATGCGATCGCGCTTGCCCAAGATATTTTGCAACTTTGCAACCTTGAATGGACAGTCAAGCGCTCTGATTTTGCTCCATGGCATCCTGGGCGTTGCGCAGAGCTAATAGTTGACGGGAAAGCGGTAGCTCACGCCGGAGAACTGCACCCACGCATCGTTGCCAAGTATGGTCTTCCAGAAAGATCGGTGGCTTTTGCAGTAGGGCTAAGCGCGTTGCCAGATTCACCTCGAGTTCGACCTACGACTGTAGGAACAATGCCTGCAGCGCTGCAAGATGTCGCTCTCATAGTCGACGCGAGTGTGCCGGCTGCAGATGTCGAAAAGGCGCTTCGCGAAGGAGCAGGCGAACTCTTAGAGTCGATTACTCTCTTCGATCGTTATGACAAGTTAGGTGATAACAAAATTTCACTCGCATTCTCACTGGTTTTCCGAGCCCCAGATCGAACCCTGACGGGAGCAGAAGTGACACAAATGCGAGAAGCGGCAGTAGCTGCGGCTGCTAAATCCACAGGAGCGATACTTCGAACTGCATAAATATGCAGTAAATTGCATATTTATGCTATTCTGCATCCATGAATATTGGGGTAATCGGAGCAAGTGGTTATGCAGGGGGCGAGTTGTTGCGCTTACTCACTGGGCATCCTCAGTTCACGGTATCTGCAATCACGGCGCATTCCAATGCGGGGGAGCCGATTACTTTGGTTCACCCACAATTGCATAGTTATGCTGGAAAGAGTTTTACTGAATTTCAAGCTGCCGATTTCTCATCGTGTGAACTTATCTTTTTGGCGCTGCCACATGGAGAGTCCGCCAAAGTAATTCCACAACTTCCCGCAACTGCAAAAATTGTGGATCTTGGCGCAGATTTCAGGTTGGAAAGCGCCGAACAATGGTCTCAATACTATGGTGGCAGCCATGCAGGCACCTGGACTTACGGGTTGGCGGACATCGAACATTTTCGAAGTCTGATCAAAGTATCAAACAAAGTTGCTAATCCGGGCTGTTATGCAACTTCAATCGCGCTCGGAGCAGCACCTGCTGCAAACTTTGCTGATTTATCAGATTTAGTAGTTGTTGCAGCATCAGGAACAACTGGTGCCGGAAGAACGGCGAAGATTAACCTCATTGCGAGTGAAGTCGCTGGATCCCTTACTTCCTACAAATTTGGCGGAGTGCATCAACACACACCGGAAATTGAGCAAGCGCTATCCACCATATCTAAAAATCCAGTAAAGATTTCCTTCACTCCAATTTTGGCGCCAATGCCGCGCGGAATTCTCTCAACAATAACCGCAAAGTTAACCCAGCAATTATCAACAGAAGCAGTACACGCGCTTTACACAGAATATTTTGCGAAGTCTCACTTTGTGACGGTGCTGCCAATCGGGCAGATGCCAAAGACTGCCGCTCTCACCGGATCTAATAACGTACAGATGCAAGTAGCTGTGGATTCTCACACTGCACGGTTAGTGGTGTCAGTTGCTATCGACAATCTAGGAAAAGGTGCCGCTGCACAAGCGATTCAAAACGCCAACCTCATGTGCGGCTTCGACGAAACAATGGGGCTCAACTTTGATGGGTTGGGCGTATGAATCAACTACCTAAAGGTTTTCGTGGTTCGGCCATCGCAGCTGGATTGAAATCATCTGGTGCCTTGGATTTGACCTTGATTGAGAATATAGGGCCCTACTTTGATGCCGCAGCGGTATACACAAGTAATAAAGTGGTTGCAGCCCCTGTCATTTGGTCGCGCCAAGTTACCAAGGGAAAAACAGTACGAGCAGCGATCTTGAATTCGGGAGGTGCAAATGCTTGTACTGGCCCACAGGGATTTGCAGATACACACCAGACCGCAGAAGCCGTGGGGGAGTTGCTGGGAATCTCATCTGGAGAGGTTGTTGTCTGCTCCACTGGGTTGATTGGCGAGCTTCTCCCGATGCCCAAGTTGCTCAATGGACTATCTGCTATTGCTAAGAAATTGGATCGCGATTCACTTGATGATGTGTCTCGGGCAATTATGACAACTGATAGCGTTCCTAAAGTTGCTCATACGGTTAAGGCGGGTGCAGATTTTGTTGGCATAGCCAAGGGTGCAGGAATGCTAGCTCCTGCGCTAGCGACCATGTTGTCTGTCGTCATGACTGATGCGATTCTACCGAGTAACGCACAAGAGATTTTCGACAGAGTCACAGATCGAACATTCAATCGCATAGATTCAGATGGCTGCACCTCTACAAATGACACGGTTTTACTCATGGGAAGCGGCGCCTCTGGCCTTGCACTTTCTGCCGAAGAAATTGAATCAGCTCTCATCGAAGTGTGCGGTTCACTCGCTGCCCAATTGATTGCCGACGCCGAAGGTTCAACTAAAACTGTGGTCATTAGCGTAAAGGGGGCGCTGACTGAAGACGATGCCGTAGAAGTGGCTCGAGCGTGCGCGCGAAACAACCTTCTCAAGTGCGCAATCTTTGGGGCCGATCCAAACTGGGGACGTGTATTGGCGGCGGTAGGAACCGCAGATGCTCATATGGATCCGCTGAATATCGATGTTGTTCTCAATGGAGTACATGTAGCGAAGGCCTCAGCTCCTCATGAAGATAAGAACAGAGTCTCTTTCTCCGACCGTGTCGTTAATCTTGAAATCAACCTAAACGTTGGTCCGGCGACTGCCACGGTGATGACAAATGATCTTTCACACGATTACGTACACGAGAATTCGGCTTACTCGACATGATAGTAATTAAATTTGGCGGCCATGCCATGAGCGATGAACATGGTGAATTTGCGAAAGCTATATCTGATGCAATCGCTTCTGGCGCATCACCGGTTGTGGTTCATGGAGGTGGACCACAAATAAGTGCTGCGCTGGAGAATGCTGGAATTGAGTCACATTTTGTTGGCGGATTTAGAGTGACCGATGAAGCTACCTTCGCGGTAGTCGAGAGAGTTTTGGCAGATGAAGTAGGACCAGAAGTGGCAGCATCACTGCAAGCGCATGGTGTAGATGCCATAACCATGTCAGGACGCACATCTGGAGTTCTAGTTGCCGAGCGCCAATCGACCCTTGTTGATGGCACGGTTGCAGATTTAGGTTTAGTCGGGGAGATTGTTCAGGTTAAACCAGAGGCGATAGTTAGCGCTGTGAGTGCAGGAAAGGTCCCTGTAATTTCACCCATCGCAAGTGACGAAATCGGCAGTATTGGTTTTAATGTCAACGCAGATTTAGCAGCTGCCGCTATTGCAGGTGCACTGGATGCAGACTGGTTAATCATTATGACTGATGTAGAAGGTATCTATAGAAATTGGCCAGATAAAAGCTCAATGATTCCGTCGATTAGTGCAGCTGAGTTATCTGCCATGAAAGCCACTTTCGCCCAAGGAATGGCGCCGAAGGTGCAGGCTTGCTTAGACGCGATTGCAGCCGGAGCTAAGGCAGTTCGAATTATTGATGGAACAAATCCATCTGCACTCAAGAACGCTCTCTTAGGTGAGGGTGGAACGCTGGTGATGGCATGAAACGTTGGCAACAAGCCCTTCAAGATAATTATGGAACACCCTCTATCGAACTTGTCTCAGGTAAAGGTTCAATCGTGAAGGACTCGCAGGGCAGAACTTACTTAGATTTCTTAGCGGGGATCGCAACGAACGTCCTCGGACATGCTCACCCAGCAATTGTTAAGGCGGTAAGTAAGCAGATTTCCACTCTCGGCCATGTGAGCAATTTTTATGCTCACCCTAATGTGTTGGAACTTGCCGAGAAGTTACAGAAGATGACCGGAGAAAAAGGTGCTCGCGTCTTCTTCTGTAATTCTGGCGCCGAAGCAAATGAGGCAGCACTTAAACTTTCTCGTAAGACAGGAAAGCATAAAATCGTTGCCACAAAAGAGGCATTCCATGGCCGGACGATGGGTGCCTTATCGCTAACCGGGCAACCAGGAAAGAGAGATCCCTTTAAACCGCTTCTTAAAGGAATTAAGCATGTTCCCTTTGGTGATTCTGGTGCAATGAAGAGAGCCATTAATAAGAAGACGGCCATGGTAATAGTTGAACCTATTATGGGTGAGGCTGGTGTCATCGTCCCGCCTGCTGATTACTTGAGAAATCTTCGTACTTACTGTGATGACAATGGCGTTCTACTTGTCTTTGATTGTGTTCAAACTGGAATGGGTCGGACTGGAGATTGGTTTGGTTATGAATATTCAGGCGTAAAGCCTGATGTCATTACTCTTGCCAAAGGTTTAGGTGGCGGACTTCCACTAGGTGCCATGATTGCACTTGGTGGTGCAGCGAAACTCTTTGCCGCCGGTGATCATGGATCAACTTTTGGTGGGAATCCAGTTGCTACCTCTGCAGCTCTAGCTGTCATTACTGCAATTGAAAAAGAGAAAATTCTCAGCCATGTTGATCAAGTTGGGAAGTACCTACTGACCGAGTTGGCTCTAATTCCTGGAGTCACGGAGGTGCGTGGCGCAGGTCTTCTCATTGGGTTGACTCTTGAAAAACCGGTCGCGAAATCTTTGACAAAGAGGGCACAAGAATTAGGAACGCTGATAAACGCCCCTGGTGATTACACAATCCGCCTCGCCCCCGCCCTCAATGTCACGATGAAACAGGCAGAGAAATTTGTCGGGATATTTGCCAGAGCCGTTGCGGAGGTCGCACATGTCTAAGGTAACTGCTCGTCGCGCTAAAGCGATAGCTCTCATTCAAGCTGGCTTGATTCATTCGCAATCAGATTTAGTAAAGCAATTGAAGAAAGCTGGATTTGCTGTTACTCAGGCAACTGCCAGTAGAGATTTGGAAGAAATTGGCGCTGTGCGAGCACGCAATTCAGTAGGTGAATCGGTTTATCGAATTTCTAATAGCGATGATGAGTCAATTTCTCGCTCACTTCCCATTCCAGCAGATTTGATTATCTCGGTTGAGGCCAGTGGGAATCTCGCTGTGGTTCGAACACCGCCGGGGGGAGCGCAGTTGCTGGCCAGTTCTCTCGATCACTCGGGGATTTCAGAAATCATCGGCACTATTGCCGGAGACGACACGGTTCTCGTTGTATCCAGAAAAGCCAGCGGCGGAGCCCAACTAGCGAAAGAATTGCTCGCTTACAGCGGCGCCAAGAGAAGAGGAAGAAAGTAATGGCTCTTTGGGGAGGACGATTCTCGCAATCACCGGCTGATGCTGTCTTCGCGCTGTCACGAAGCGTTCACTTTGACTGGAGATTAGCTCCTTACGATCTTCGCTCATCACTTGCTCACCTTTCAGTTTTGCAAGCAAGTGGCTTGTTAGAGGATTCAGTCGCCGAATCCATCCGTGGTGCATTACGTGAGTTGATTGACGAAGTAGCGGTTGGAAAATTCTTGCCAGAAGCAGCGGATGAAGATGTGCATAGCGCGCTAGAGCGTGGCCTCACCGAAAAGTTGGGAGTCATCGGGGGTGCGCTTCGCGCCGGACGATCCCGTAACGATCAGGTAGCAACGGACCTGCGGTTGTACGCGATTGACCACATGCTAGAAGTTGCTCAGCAGTTGCTCAAACTCCAGGATGCGCTGATTGCTAAGGCAACCGAATATGCCGACGCACCTGCTCCCGGCTTTACTCACCTACAGCATGCCCAACCAGTTCTCTTCGGGCATGAGATTGCAAAACATGTTCAAGCATTTTCACGAGACCTTGATCGAATTGAAGACTGGTTAGAACGTGCGAAAGTGAGTCCATTGGGATCGGGAGCGCTGGCAGGTTCCTCGCTTCCGCTGTCACCTGCAGTGACTGCAAAAGAGCTTGGTTTCTCCAGTAGCGCAGCAAACTCTATAGATGGCGTCTCTGATCGTGATTTTGTTGCGGAGGCTCTCTTCATTCTCTCAATGATTGGTATTCACTTATCGCGCATCGGTGAAGAGTGGTGCATCTTGGCAACGACAGAGTTTGGATGGGCCAAGGTTGCAGATGCTTATTCAACAGGTTCGTCCATCATGCCGCAGAAAAAGAATCCAGATATGGCTGAGCTGGCGCGCGGTAAGGCAGGGCGCTTAGTTGGAAACCTAACCGGAGTGTTAACCATGCTCAAAGGTTTGCCTTTTGCCTACAATCGTGATTTGCAAGAGGATAAAGAGCCACTCTTTGACTCCATTGATACTGTTCTTCTTGTGTTGCCCGCAGTGACGGGAATGGTTGCAACAACAGAATTTGATCGCGACAAAATGGCGCTTTCTGCGCCACTTGGCTTCTCGCTGGCAACAGAAATAGCGGATTATTTGGTGCGAGCTCATGTTCCATTTGCGCAAGCTCATGAAGCAGCCGGAAAGTGTGTCGCGCTCTGTGAATCGTCTGGTCGCCAATTGCATCAGCTCACTGATCAGGAATTTGCTTCGATTCACCCAGCTCTTAAAGGCGATGTTCGTGATGTGCTCACTGTTCACGGTGCTCTTGCTTCGCGCACTACCGAGGGTGGAACTTCACCATCTTCACTTAAGCAGCAACTTAAGAATGCAACTGCAATGATTGCTGCGTATGTGAAGAAATTTGACGACAAGGCCAAAGCCTTTTCAGAGATGATGGGTGCGTGAGAGGAAATATGGCAGACCATAAAGTTGATCTATTAGATGACCTTAAGTGGCGCGGTCTCATCTCTCAGACTACTGATGAGAAAGAACTGCGCGAGGCTCTCAAGAAACCAATCACCCTCTATCTTGGAACCGACCCAACGGCTCCGAGTATTCACGTGGGAAATCTGGTAGTTCTTCTCGTGCTGCGTCGTTTTCAACTCGCTGGTCACCACACATTGCCATTGGTCGGGGGAGCCACCGGTTTAGTTGGCGATCCCAGTGGCAAGAATGAGGAGCGCAGCCTCAATACAACAGAAGTAGTTGCGCAATGGGTAAATCGCATCAAAAACCAACTCTCAAAGTTTATGGATTTTGAGAGCGCTACTAATCCGGCACGGATGGTCAATAACCTTGATTGGACTGCTCCAATGTCTGCGATCGAATTCCTTCGAGATATTGGCAAGTACTTCAGCGTCAACCAGATGCTCAGTAAAGATGCAGTTTCTTCAAGACTTGAAAAAGATGGTATTTCTTATACTGAATTCTCGTATCAAGTTTTGCAAGCGATGGATTATCTAGAACTTTATCGCCGCTATAACTGTACTTTGCAGATTGGTGGATCAGATCAGTGGGGAAATATCACGGCTGGTTTGGATTTGATTCGTCGCGCCGAAGGTGGATCTGCACACGCACTCACTGTTCCACTTTTGACCAAGGCTGACGGTTCTAAGTTTGGAAAGACAGCAGGTGGCGCTGTCTGGCTTGATCCGGAGATGACTACTCCATATGCCTTCTTCCAATATTGGTTGAACTCCGACGATAAAGATGTCGTAAAGTTTTTAAAGGTTTTCTCATTTAAGTCTCGTGAAGAGATTGAAGCGCTTGAAAAATCACACAATGAGAATCCTGGAGCGCGCGAAGCTCATCGCGAACTTGCGCGTGAATTAACTTCTCTTGTGCATAGCCCGGAAATCTGTCAGAGAGTTGAAGCTGCAGCACGCGCTCTCTTTGGCCAAGGTGACATCACTGAGCTAGATGAAGCCACTCTCTCGTCTGCTTTGGCAGAGTTACCTCGTACCCAGGTAAAGAAGGGCGAGGAGATTCCAACATGGGTAGACCTACTTGCCGCAACGGGTGTCGTGGAATCCAAATCAGCGGCCCGACGGATCGTTAAAGAAGGTGGCGCATATCTCAACAATGAGAAAATTTCTGGGGAGGATTTCAGGCTCGAAAAATCCCACTTTCTATGCGGAAAATATGCAGTTTTACGCAAAGGAAAGCGCGACCTCGCAGCAGTCGAGCTGATCTAGTTCCACCAAAGAGTCCAAGAACCGCGTTTTTTACGCATAAAAAGGCAGCTTTTTGGAAGGATCGCTATCCTGGATGAGAATGAGGGCGGGTACAGATACCCGATTTGACCCTCTAGCCAGCCACCCCCTATAGTTGCGCTCCTTGCTGTGGAACGGACTTTTACGAGGCCGTACAGCACAACTTCCCGATCTAGGCCTACAAGAGCCGGTTTGACCGTGCTCGTTGCCATGGACTAGATTTGGCGGTCTGCCCTGAAAAATGGAAGAGATTCCAGATTTCGGTGCGCATCCGTACCTTGAGAACTCAACAGCGTGCCATAAGTCAATGCCAGAGAATGGCTCTATGAGTCATTCTCTAAATAAATACTTCAATGAAGTATGTGCTAGACGCTATTTATAGCGTTTCGCAGTACTCGTTGATTTCCTTTGGTAAAGACAAAATAAACGACAGTTTGTTTGTCTCGTAAGCCATGAAAAAAACTTTCTATGGAGAGTTTGATCCTGGCTCAGGACGAACGCTGGCGGCGTGCTTAACACATGCAAGTCGAGCG
>JACCDJ010947896.1_pt1 | contig 14652 bp, 13 predicted proteins | sample 7444481 | NCBI WGS metagenome assembly JACCDJ01 (sample SAMN15323435, study PRJNA562643) | freshwater metagenome | isolation source: river surface water | place: USA:Blue River Watershed | collected 2017-08-15 | reverse complement strand
CGCAGGGGTACCTGATGGCAGGGGTCTTCTATAAGCGCGTCAGTGATGTGTTGTATCGACAGTCTCGAATCTTTAATTCCGACTCGCTGAATACCAACGGAATTGATCGCTCGGGCTATCTATTCTCGGGAATCACTAACGGCGGAGATGGGTATCTCAAGGGTGTCGAGGCCGCTGCTCAACTGCAACTTGAACCGTGGCTTAGCGCCACGGGCTTACCGGACTGGATTGGCGGCTTCGGCTTCCGTGCAACCGCTACGCTCAACGACAGCGAAGTCACCAAACCGGCGATCGGTACAGTGCCGGCGCGAAAGCTCCGTCTGCCGGGAACCTCAGACGAGGTCTACAACTTCTCGGTTTACTACGAAAAGTACGATCTGTCGCTGCAGCTTAGTTACCAGAAACGTTCTCTCTGGCTCGATTCTTTCGCCGATGATCTGGCCGACGGTGGCGATACCTTCTGGGCCGCAGACGATGAGTTGGATTTCTCGGCTCGATATTCTGTAAACAAGAATTTCGAGATCTATTTCGATGCAACTAATTTGCTCAATAACCCGGGCCGGCGCTTCTCTGAGCCGGGTAACTTGCTGACTGCAACAGGAATATCGTCAAGCTTTAGTAGTGTGCAGACGATCGAGTGGGAGCGTTTTGGACCTCGCTATGCGGCTGGTGTTCGCGTAGTTTTCTGATCGAGCGGTCGCGGCGTCATTATTAAGTAAAGCATGTAGCATGGCGCTGAAATTGGGCATGCGGTGGTTCCTCGCTCTTTGCTTTTTGATAGCGAGCGCGGAATCCCCGCATGCATTCTCGGCGGAACATCACGACAATACGCTGACCCATCAAGGGGATCATCGCTACCGGCCATCTCGCCATCCCGACAGACTCATTATTGTTCCAGGTGAGGACGCTGCCCACAGCGTTTCAATTAACTGGAGAACCTCGGCAAGTGTTCGGCAGACCGTCGTGCAATGGACCCAAGCACTTGATACACCCGGGTTGCATCTCGCTGCTAAGACTGCGCTCGGTAGTAGTCAGTTATTGAAGACCGTCAATGGCGCAGGTCGTCATCATTCCGTACGACTCGAGGGACTGCAGCCCGAGACGCTGTATGCATATCGGGTGCGAGGCGATGGAACATGGAGTGAGTGGTTCCAGTTTCGAACCGCGCCGGCGGAATTCAAACCGTTCTCATTTCTATACTTTGGTGACGCTCAAAACTCTATTCGATCGCACTTTTCTAGGGTAATTCGGCAAGGGTTTCGGGATGAACCGACCGCAGCGCTGATGCTGCATGCAGGAGACCTCGTAAATCAACGTGCGGGAAATCACGATGATGAATGGGGCGAGTGGTTCGAGGCTGGCGGCTTTCTCCACGGAATGATACCCACGCTCCCCGTGGCGGGTAATCATGAGTACATTTCTCGTCGACTCCCATCGGGTACCGAGAAACGTACACTTGGTCCTCATTGGAGCAGGCAATTTACTATTCCGAGTAACGGACCGATCGGGTTTGAAGACACCGTTTATTTCGTTCGTTACTCCGGCGTGTTGTTCATCGTTTTGGATTCGATGCGTGCTGTCGACGACCCTGAGGCGGCGATAATTCAGGCGCGCTGGCTCGATGACGTTCTTGATCGGGAGAAAGCGCGCTGGGTGATTGTTAGTCATCATCATCCGATTTTTTCTGTAGCGCTAGGGCGAGATAATCCGTCATTGCGAGAGCATTGGCTCCCAATTTATGAAAGACAAGGAGTCGATCTCGTATTGCAAGGGCATGACCACGCCTATGGACGTGGACGTAATCTAATCGAGGGTAGGACAGTAACCCAGGGGCAGGGTGGATCTGTTTTTGTCGTATCCGTAGCAGGGCCAAAACAGTACATTGCTGCGGAGTCGGCGCGAAGTGGGTTGCAGCTGATTGGCGAGGACATGCAACTCTATCAGTCTATTCAGCTCGAGTTCGATCGAATTAGATACCAGTCTAAGACTGTGGCAGGGCGCATCTATGATGCGTTTGATATCGTCTATCTCCCTAACGGAGAAAAACGAGTTGTATCGGACCTTAGTAGCCACACCCCTCAGACGCGATGTGGCAATTTACAGCGGCCAGCCGAAAATCGTTGCTGGGAAGGTAACGAATTTATGAATTGACTAGCCGAGACGGCGGCATGTCTCGAAAACGATCAAAAATTCGCTTGTCGTAATAAATTCACTCAGATGTCATTCTGGTGTCATTGGCGGAGTGCAGTCTCCGTGTATGAGTCCTGCCAACGCGCCTCGTCATTGGGTCCGCAGCGTCTTCATTTCGGATATCCACCTCGGTAATCGCGGCTGTAACGCCGGCGCGTTGCTGGATTTCCTCCGCGACGTACATACCGACACGCTCTATCTCGTCGGCGACGTGATCGACTTGTGGAGTTTGCGGAAGAATTTCTACTGGCCGCAGGAACACAATAACGTCGTCCGAACGATTTTGGGTAAAGCCAAGCACGGGACGCGAGTTATCTACGTTCCCGGCAATCACGACGAAGATCTTCGCGAGTTTGTAGGTACGGTGTTCGGCAATCTCGAGATCGTACGCGACTGCGTACATACCACCGCACAAGGTGCGCGTTTGCTAGTTTTGCACGGCGACGAGTTCGATAGCGTCGTCAAATGCAGTCCGTGGCTTGCGGCTCTTGGCTCGAGGGCATACGATTTTTCTATCGACATGAATCGATACTTCAATCGCGTTCGTAGAGCCTTCGGCTACGACTATTGGTCGCTTGCCAATTACCTGAAGTACAAGGTCAAGAATGCGGTGAACTACATTTCGAGTTTCGAGCAGGCGGTTGCTCACGAAGTGAAAAGACGCGGACTAGACGGCGTGGTTTGCGGGCACATTCATCGAGCCGAGATCACGACGATAGAGGGAGTCCTTTATTGTAATGACGGTGATTGGGTCGAGAGCTGTTCGGCTCTGATCGAAGATCGTAACGGCCGTCTCGGTATATGGAACTGGCTTGAGATGAGTAAAGGATTGCAGCTCGCACGCGAGGTCGAGGCTGCTCGCGAGGTTGCGTGAGCGGAGTGTATCGTCTCGTCACCTTTTGCATGATCGCTATTTCGAGTGTCTGCCACGCACTTGCTGCCGAAACTACATTGTGGGGTGAGGTCGAGATAACGAGCCCGTCGGCACGCGGCTCACGTTTGGAGCTCATCGGTGGGCGCTGCGGTGTGTTCGGCTATAGCGAGTGGCGTGATTCCAACGGTGTAGCACTCGCGCGCGAGGAGTTGCTGTTCGGCGAAGCCGAAGCCGGTGCGCATTGGCATCAGTATCGAATGCAACGCTTTTCTATTGGGCAAGATGTGCTGGCCGAGCGCACGGACGGTTCTATTCAGTTAGAGATTCGTGAGGGTGAGCGACGTCGCCAGGCTCAGTTAGTGGTTGGGGATGATGTCTTAGTCGGCCCGATGCTGGTCACGCATCTGCAGTCGAAGTTGCCACTGCTGCGGCGGGGAAAGGTCATCGTCGTTCCTTATCTCGTTGCCGAGCAAGCGATGGTGCTTGAATTGCGAGCCACCAGACTCGATAACGGAACGGACAGCCTCACTATTGTTCGAGTCGAGACTTCTTCAGCGTTTCTGCGGCCGTTCGTACCGACCACTCGCGTGACGTTCGATCAAGAAGGGCGCTTCGTCGGCATGCAGGGGCGTTTACTACCTCAAATAAAACGCGCAACACCGCTCGATGGCTTAATCAAAGTGTCACATCTCGGCGGCAGTCGATTGAACTCAATGAAATCAATCTGTAATAAGCTCGCTATATCTTAGACATATGCGAATTCTAATGGTGTCGGACGTCTACTTTCCCCGGGTGAATGGGGTGTCGACATCGATACAGACTTATCGTCAGGATTTGCGATCGCTGGGTCATGCGTGCGCGCTCGTTGCACCGCAATATCCGCAGCCGCTCCATGTCGAAGACGATGACGAGATCGTGCGTATTCCATCATGGCAGGTGCCACGCGATCCGGAGGATCGCGCCTTCAACTGGAACGAACTCATGCGTTACGCGTCCGGGCTTAAACCCGAGGACGTGGACGTCGTGCATATCCAAACGCCGTTCCTCGCGCATTACGCCGGTGTTCGGGTGGCCCGACGACTTGGAGCGCCGATCGTCGAGACTTATCACACCTATTTCGAGCACTACCTGCATCACTACGTGCCCGGCTTGCCGGCCTCGTGGATGAAGACTTTAGCGCGGCGTTTTACGGTCTCGCAGTGTCATGATGTACAGACCGTCATTTCGCCCTCGCGGCAGATGGCGGACGCTTTACGCGCCTATGGCGTACAGACGCCCATCGAAGTTTTACCCACTGGATTGCCGGCCGGTTGTTTCTCGCCGGGTCATGGCGCTCGTTTCCGCGAGACACACGGAATCGATGCTCACCGTCCGGTAGCGCTCTTTGTGGGTCGCGTTGCGCACGAAAAGAACATCGACTTTTTGATTCGTATGCTGGCGCGTCTGAGGGCGAAAGTGCCCGATGTGTTGTTGATCATTGCGGGAGAGGGGCCAGCCGAGTCGCATATCCGTCAGCTTGGCAATTCTCTCGGCCACGCGTCGAACGTGCTTTTTAAGGGCTACATGGATCGTACGACGACACTGCTCGACTGCTACAAAGCCGCCGATGCATTCGTCTTCGCCTCGCGTACCGAAACCCAAGGGCTCGTCTTACTCGAGGCGATGGCGCAAGGCACGCCCGTTGTGTCGACAGCGGTGATGGGTACGGCTGATGTGCTTGCCGGTGTGACGGGGGCTATCGTCGTTCCGGAAGAAATCGAAGCTTTCTCGGAGGGCGTTGCCTCGGTACTCCGTGATCCTGCCAAACGCACCCAATTGTCGGATCTCGCCAGAGAGGACGCGTATCGCTGGACCTCGCGTAGCATGGCCGAGCGCTTGGTACGACTCTATGAGACCGTCAGCGACGCTGACTACGCTCGAGGCGTCGTAACGTCATGAGTGCGCTCTTCGTTCGAGTCGATCGTGCCGAACGAAGAATATGTCTACTCGCCAATGCGGCGTGTCGTCGTCGTTTGATTCGACAGACTTTCCGAGTCGTCTCGCGACTGGGTGATGGAGTGTTCTGGTATGCACTGATGGCTTCGATGCCACTCTTCGTCTGGCTCGACGGTGGTTCCATCGTGGATGGCTTTCGAGTTTCCCTGGAGATGGCCTGCGCTGGCACTTTTGCGCTGGTGCTCTACAAGGGGCTGAAAAAGAAACTGGTGCGGGAGCGTCCCTTCATCGGCTTGATTGGTATCGAGGCCGCGATGCCGCCGCTAGATCGTTACAGCTTTCCCTCAGGGCATACGCTGCACGCGGTGACGCTTACCGTGATCGCGATCTCGCACGTACCGGAGCTTGCGGTGTTGCTCGTGCCGTTCGCATTGATGGTGGCGGCATCACGAGTCGTGCTCGGTTTGCACTACCCGACGGACGTCCTCGCGGGTGCGTTGCTCGGCACGCTGATTGCTCGAGGATCGAACTGGTTCTTTTAGTTTGACTGCAAGCGCCTCCCCAGTCATTGCTAAGGCGCGCTGTATCTATACGATGGGGTAGAGACAATCTATGTACGTTTGTCTCAACAGGCAGGAAATTGTCACTTAGCGTTAGGGTCAAATAGCGCAATCCGCTGAACTTTTCCAGAATCTCTCAATCAAGGACGCAAGCTTAATGCTGACTTTGCTCTCTGAATCAGCTTTTTTGACCTGTTTTCATTTGGGTTAACGCCGCTCAAAAACAAGGCGCTCCGAGACAGAAACACGGCCATTATTGTCAAAGTATCGCGCACTGATAATCATCGTCCTCGCGTCATTTCCTAGCGAGCGCTTAAAGGTGGCAACCTTGTTTCCGCTCGCCTTGATAGTCGAGATTACCTTGTCATCCTCTTGGACTGCGATCGCAATTGAGTCGCCATTTGATAGGCCCTCAAGAGGGTAATCTCTGCCATCTAGTTTTGCGTTGAATCTCAAGTCAGCCGCGTACGAAAGTTCGTTGTTCTTCATCGCTAGGTGCCCCTCGTGTCCGCGGGGAGCGATACCGGTGGTAACGAGCATCAGCCGGGCTTTCTCTGAGAGCCCTTGCTGCCCCTCACCAATGGGTACCCTGGCAGCGAGCTCGGAGCGCTCGAGATTAAGAGTCCAGCCATTCCCATCCGCTTTGACGGGCGAGACCGTCAAAGCGCCCAGAGCCGCGAAAATCCCGATGACAACCGCAATTTTCTTCATTTTGAGCTCCCCGATAGCCGATATTTGTTCTGTGTATTTGCTTGAATGTACGCCGCTCGTTGATACTGTCAACGTTTTGTAACATTTCTGTGCTAGGCGGTACTTACCTACGCGCAGCCGTGCGTGCAGGGCATCCGGAACAGGGAGACGTTCCTTTGGCGGCAATCCTCGATCTTGGACGGACCTGTATTTTTGCGAGGCAAGCCGCAGAGGGCTCAGCCGCCTATTACCACCTTGGAGAGTCGCTCTCGGCTCCGAGCCGCGGAGAGAGCAGTTATCACCCCGAAGGCGCTCAAGCCTGGGCGTCGCTCACGCTACTGAAGAAATCCTTCGATCGATACTTTATTGATCATCGAGTCAATGACCTCGAGCGAGCAATACAGTTTTTGACCTACTTCGCTGCGCTAGCGATGGGGCATGATCTCGTTCCGTGGAGCCCAGGTGCCGTCGAGACACTGAGTCATGGCTTGGTCGGATGTATGGATGAGCGGGACAGTGACTTTCGTGCCACTAACCTACCCATTATTGAAGAGATGCTGACTACAGCAACGTTGTCGTTTAAACGACATTAGACCCCGATATTAGGGCGGGCTAGCGCTTGAGAAGCTCTGTCAAAAACAAAAAATGACGCTTGTCGCACCTGTGTCGCACCGCGATTTCGGCGATATAAGTGATTGAAATATTTACGTATTAATTGGCGATGAAACTTTGAAAATCCGCGTGTCGTTGGTTCGATTCCGACTCCGGCCACCATTCTTTTACTGTCTGTGCCAATCGCTCAGCGCACTCTCTTACGGCGACCTAAAGTGCCGATTCCAGTGCGCGTGCAGTTTTCACGTTTTGCGTTTCTTCATGTACTCGACAAAGTCGAGACGCGGTTCGGTCCAGTTTGCAATGTCAAAAATTTCCGGTGTGACTTTTTCGAACAGTCGCCGTGGGGCGTTCGGCAAATCATTTAGAGAGCGCAGTTTGGCTCCGAGCCCTTTGCCGTAGGTTCTGCCCGGCGTCTTACCCATGCCGAGCCACGGATGAAAGCTGACTAGGTTTTGGAATTGCACCGTCGAAATGGCATTGGTCACTTTCGGATCAATGACGTCATTCATGTTTGCCGAGAAAAAATAATGCGAGTCCCAGAAAAACTGCGGGCCGCCTGCAGCCTTAGGCCACTTATCAGCGGTGAATGGGCTTGGGAATGAGAACGCGGACTGGTTTGCGAGTAGAACATGATCACCGATCACATCCGCACGCATCTCCCGGGGTTTTAGAGTGGCTTCTGCGCCCGTTTCCATGCCGTTCGGACCGATCTGGACGTGCAAAGGTCCACCGAAAAACTGCCAGACCTCGCGTGTTTCGCCGGTGACAGGATTTAGCCACTCTTGAACCGGTTCATCGGTATCAAATGCCGTGTACACGCCGACTTCACGAATGATCCCGCGATGATTGCCATCGGGTAGCGCCTCCCACTGCGCCACATTGAGATTTTGCATAGTCAACATTGGCTGTAGATTTCCATCGTTCAGCCAAAGATAAAGATGCAGTCGACAGAAGGTGTAGACGGTCTCGTTGGCGCAAGAGCCCTTTATCTTTGCAAACGTGCGCGCGCGAGAAACCGGGTCGACGAGATCCAGTCGCTCGGTGACCGCCGGGCTCGCTTCAACCGCAGGCGTGTCGAGCATCAGTGCAGAAGATCCTCCTAACGCTAGGGCGCCGGTCAGTAGATGACGTCTGGCTAATGGTCGTGTGCTCATGGATGTGGTCTCGTTTTGTTTGAATAATTATGGTCGCTTTCGAAAGAAAGCCGCACTTCGCTGTACGGTATTCGCGCGAATGTTTTGATAGAAAAGATCGAATTCGTTGAAGTGGAGCATACCTTCCGGCAGAGGAACGATGGCGTAGCCTTCCTTCGGAGCGCCGTCGACGAGAAGTATGCCTCCCTCGCATGAGGCACCGATGCGACCCGTTTCGGTCGCTGGGAGCTCAAGTCCTTGTTTAAGCGTATCGCCAAGGCCAACGCCACGCCGTGCCGGTAATGATCCAAGGTTGACTGACGGCGCTGCAGCAGACTGAGCCAAAGAAAACGTCAGTGGGTTCACACAGGCTACGGCAGCACCTTCGGTTGTTCCATGGCGCTGCTGGTGACGAGCGATGCCTGCAGCGAGGTATTGTGATGGATCACCGCTACGGTCAAATGCATTCCAACTAATGAAACAACCGGTGTCCTCCGGTGTTGCGCATACGGTGATTCCGCCACCGAGTTCGCTCAGTGTCTTTGCGGAGAACGAAACGCCGATCGCGTATGCCGCAACGAGTTTTTCGCGGTACGCCGGTTGGGGCCAAAACTCTTTCAGCCAGCGCTCAACATGGGCAGCGCCTTGGCTGTGCCCCACGATGATGAAAGGACGACCGTTATTTTCGTATTTCATGTAGTGCAGGAATGCGGCGCGAACATCGTCCCATGCAAGCTCGTATGCTTCCATTGCGCGCATCGCTGGCGGAGCCACCACGCCCGCCGCCGTTGCCTGCCGGTAGCGAGGCGCGAACACGCGGCAGCAGGCATTGAATACGGCGGCTTGTCGTGCGATCACCGATTCATCGGTCCATTGGTTGGTGCTTTCGTCGTCGAGCGGCTGATTCCAGCTTGCAGCTCTGCGATAGGTCGTTGGGTGGATATAAAACGCATCGACTAGGGCGCTTTCCTGTCGATCACCAAAAAGATCGTTTTCGGGTATGACGTCTGCGGCGTCGAGTCGGCTAGGAATCGCCGCCCAATGGCGCTTATCGGCGTAGTTGGGCGCTGGCGGGTGAGGTAATTCGCCAAACGGCTTTGCCGGCATGTTGATCGGCAGGGACTGCGCACTGGCTATATTCATTGCCAGTAGGAGGATGAAGATACTGTGGCGCAGCGCGCCAAGAATTGGCTCAAGCGAGCGTGCGAAGTTCGGTGAGTTCATAGCGTGATTGATTGAGGTCCCAAGTCAGTCTAAGAAAAAGCCCGTCATCGCCATTGACCCAAAGATCGGCGACCGGCCACTGCGGCTGCCAGCGTAGTTGGTAGTGTCGACCGTCAAAGATGCCTGCTGCGGTCTGGACCGTCTCCATACCGACGAACGCTACCTCGATCGCCGAGGGATACGCGAGCAGACCGGTTTCGCCGTTGGCAGACTTCGAGTTCGTGTAGCCGCGCACGGTGCGAAAAACACCCGCTTCATCTTGACCTCGTTGACAGCTGATTAGCGCATCGCCAACGAGTGGATGAAGACCAAGATAGTCGAGTGGTGCGGACAAAGAAATGCGTTCGTTGACGCCACCGTGTTCCTCGGTCATGCCGTGGTATAGGAGCGCGCTCGGTGTGGTGGAGTAGCTCATGGATCCACGCACGATGCCGCCCTGTATCACGCGAATGTGTGCGTCGCGTGGTCGGGAGTTGTTATCGAGGCAAATACTCACGTCGCGCCAGACGTCGACGTCGTCCATTCGACAAAGCGCTCGCAGCGTGCGACCGGCTGCGTGAGGGATCATTTCAAACCACTCGCGACCGCTCTCTCCGCTCGGGCCGAAGTAGGTGATGGTTCCGGCTAGTGCTCGCATCGAGATCCTCGGAATAAGCGTAAGACCACAGGGTGCAACGGAATCGATGTAATGGGAAGTGCACGGAGAACTTCGTGCTATATGCTTTCAACTTCGACGGTGTCTTTTTTTGGGGGGGATCAGAATGCAGTGGCGTGACGGTTTCTCGCGTCGAGAGATGCTCGCGGGGCTCGGCCTGTTGTCTTTGGCGCCCGCAGTCAGGTCGACACAAGCATCGGCTCATGATTCTGTTGCTTCGGCACATATCGACGATCAGACCTTCGATGAGTTCATTCGGATGCGTACCGCTCCAGATTTGGCGCCAGTGCTCTGGATTTACTCTGGGGTGTTCGTGATCAAGCCTGCCGGTGAGGTAGCACGACCTGTTGCTCGTATCGAAGGATTGAGTCGCTCGCAGGCGAAGAGCCGAGCAGATGGGTCGTGGTTGTGGGAACTCGATGAGGCTGGTTATTACTGCGATCCGAGCAGCGGTCGACCCGCCGACAAACTGAACAATCCTTTCACGGGTAAGGCGGTAGAGCCACGGCATTACCGCTCTCCGCAAACGCTGATTTTTTCGAAGCAGGGAATAACGCCTGCGCGCGGCCTACCTCAAGGGGTCGAGTTCCGAGGGGAAATCACCAAGCTTGCGGAGATTGCCGGAACAACAGCGCTAACCGAGGACTTGTACGTCAAGTTACCCGGACGCGCAGCGAGCGGGGATTCACTGGCACGACCTGCGAGATACGCCGCATCGCTTGCGACTTTCACTGCCCGTAAGGCGCAGTTTTCGCGTCCACGCAGCGAGTGGATTGACTGTCAGTTCAATTACACGACGCTCAACAGTTTCGTCGAATGGTTAGGAATGCAGGGGCAAGAGGGCGTTCAGGACATGCGGATCGTCGGCATCAAATGTCGGGTCGACGACACGGCCGCCATTCCGCCGTGGTTGCTCGAGCGCGTGAGAACAGATCACCCCGACTTGTTACTGAAGTGAGGATGAGTATGGATCGACGTAGCGTGCTTGCTGGATTTGGTTGGGCATCGTTGCTGGCTGCACCGGCGCTCGCTACCTCCCCGAGAGCGAACGCAGAGAGTTCTGAAGGGCTCGACTTATCGACCCCGGAGGGCAATGTTCTCGCCATGGCGAAACTCACGGCGACGCTAGCACCAGAGGGCTTTAAGCATGGGTGGTACACCGGTGTCCTGATGGCGGCGGTCCCGGGCGAGGCGGTACGGGAGTTGGTCGGCGTCGTCGGGATGAGCACGCAGCGTTTGCGTGCAGTCCCGGAGCAGGGCGGATATCAACTGCTGCAAAAAGAATGCGGCTTTTTTACCGACTTGGCGACCGGCAAGGTGCTTGATCGATGGGTCAATCCGTATCTCAATGAAACGGTCGAGCCATTTCATATTGCCAATCCGGCCGTCAATCGGTGGATCTTGCCGCAGATCAAAGAGGAGCGTTTTTATGATCGTGCTGATGGCAGCGCGCCGATTTCGCGGCCGTTCATTTTGCCATGGCAGCGCGCGGGCGATCGCGTGATGCTTGAGCAGCGCACACATTTCTGGGCGGTCAATCCTCTCGATCCGCAGGTCTGGAGGCGCGAGAGCAGCGGCGCGCGGATTCAGGTTTCCGACTGCATGAGCTACAACGCGCGATGGTCAGAGCTGGCTAATCCCAAGCGTGATAGCGTCGAGTACGACGGCCACTGGGTTCATGTGAGGCCCTGGCAGCCGTGGATGCTGATGGGTGACAGACCCGGGCATTGTCTCTATTCAGCGATTACCGGTAGTGCTGAGTCAGCACGTGCCGTCCCACCTGCAATCTACGAGCTAGTGCGCGAGCGTCTACCGGAGTTTTTGGTGCCGCCCACCGAAGTTCGCAAAAGCGAGCCGAGCATGATTCGCTTTATGCGTGAGCGAAAACCCGTAATCAGTTGATACGGTTTGTTCGTCAGGTTCAGAGATCGCGACGTGCGTTTTGTACTGCCCCTCTGTTGGAGAGGCTGACTCGTAGGCGTTCGCCGCTGATGAGTCGAACGTGCATATTTCGGCCTTCGCCCTCAACACGGTCGATGGCTTTTTTGCTGATCCACGCCGAGCGGTGAATTCGCAGTCCATCAAGGGGCGCGAGTTCTTCGAGCGCGTCACCAAAACGGTAATAGATCAGTTCCTTACCCCGCTGCGAATGAACCTGTATGTAGTGATCCTCGGCCTCAACGGCGAGTAGTTCGTCCACACGGAGATTCGCAAGTTTCGTCAGGCGTTGGAAAAATCTCGGGGTGAGGCTGGTTGGGCGAGTCGCGACAGGCGAGTCGATTGCTGGTTGGGTGCTGATCGTTTCTGAAGCAACGACGCGGTGACGCTCGCTTGGAGTGCTGGTGATTCGCGGTATGCGGGTGATGAGTTCGAAGAGATAATTACCCGCAAGCCAAACGAATAATCCGGGCGTACCACCCACCAAAAGTAGCCGCAGATAATCCCCATCTAACAAATTGCGCTCGACCGTAAAGTACGCCTCGACCGCTGGAGTGCGGGTAGCGATACCCGCCTCGATCATCCACCAGAGGACCGCTGGGTTATAGATGCTCGAGAGCAGCAAATTGAGAAAATAGCCTGTCGCCAAGCAGACGATCGGCAGAGCCTTGGCGGAGGAAAGCTTGGCAATTGATCGCGAGAGGCCGTCGGATAACCACCACGAGACCATGCAGATTGAAATCCAAAGCAGCATGGAGGCGCCAAACGGAAATTCTGCTGCTATGCCGGCTCCGTACCATCCTAACGGCAAGGCCGACAGCAGCGGCGCCAACACGTAAAAACCCAGCCAAGCTCCACTGCCAAGACGGGGGGCTTGCGGGCCTCTAGCGTTCACCGAGGCGGGGATAACGGCAGCCATGTCCATTCGTTGGAACGATAGGTGGCCTGCCCCGAGGCGTCAACCACGACGAGTTTGCGCTTCGTGAGTCGGTTTTCACGTAAAAGCGATCCGCGTCAGGGCGCGATCACGAAAACCGCAACCGCCTCGCGTAATTTCGATTTTCGCGGCTGGGATTCCTGTCTAACTTTTGACGTACGGTCGGAATATCGATAGGTCGCATACAGCGGCATGCAGGTAACTTTTGTGCAATTGCAATGCATGCGGACCGCGTCGACAGCTATGCGTCGTCTGCATGGTGCGTTGTCAGCGCTCTCGTATATTCGGCAGTAGGGGAACTCAACACTCAGTCGACTGGGGGAATCCGATGCAAATCAATAAGGCAATAGTTTGGGCTGTTGGGGCTGCGCTCGCCGCCGGCTCAACGGGACTATCGGCGCAGAGCGGTGCAGGTGCCTCGGCTCTCGAGGAAATCGTCGTCACAGCACGTAAGCGAAACGAATCAATTCAGGATGCGCCACTCACGATCCTCGCGTTCAGTGACACGCAGATTGAGGAGCGGGGCATCCAAAATCTCGCCGATCTTGCTAAGTTTTCACCAGGTCTGACCTTCAACGCCGGCACGACTCGATCGTCCTCGTCGTTCTCGGTCCGCGGCATGACGCAGATCGGAGCCGTTGGCGATAATCGCCGCGATCTAGTGACTGTTTTTATCGATGGCATACCGCTGGTGGGTTCTCCAGCTACATTTGGTAGCGAAGATCTCGAGCGGGTCGAAATCGTCAAAGGTCCGCAGTCGGCACTATTTGGCCGCGCCACTTTCGGCGGCGCTGTCAGTATGATCACCACTACCCCGGGCGATGAGTTCAAGGGTCGAGTGAATGTCACAGCAGCTACCCATGGCGATTATCGACTCGGAGGTTCCATTGAGGGACCGTTAGCTGAGGGTCTTTTGTCTGGGCGCCTCGTTTTTGATGGCAGTCAGTTCGATGGGTTTTACAAGAACGCATTAGGTGGTCGACTGGGCGAGACCGAGTCGCAGTACATCGCTGCAACGCTTAACTTCACACCTACCGAAGATATTTCGATCCGCCTTCGTCATAGCGATCGCCGCGACGAGGATGGTGTGGCTGCAACACCGTTGATTGCCCGCTACACCGAACATAATTGCGGTCCTTTCCCGGGGTTTTTGACGCGTTCTCTGGCAGGGCTGCCAGCGGGATTCACTGTCGAGCAGTCCCGTAAAGCGTATTGCGGCGAGCTTAAAGCGCCGAGCGGCCCGATCGCGATCAACAATGCACTGCCTGCAGCCTCGATCGGCAAAACCAAGTTGGACGATCATCACCTTGAGCTTGACCAGACGTTGACGGCAGGCACATTGGAGTGGTCGTTCATGAACGGGCACACCTTTACAGCGATCGCTAGCCAGCAGGAACACGGAATCATATCTCTGCAAGATTTCGAGCGAGCTCCCGAAGATCGCTATCAAGCTTTCGTTGATACGCAGCAGACACAGGACTCGTACGAGTTGCGCGTGACTTCGCCTAGTGAGAGCAAGTTCGATTGGATGATCGGTGTTGCGCGTCTTGAAGCCACCTTCAGCACGATCGGGGCGTTCATCAACGGCACGCTATTTGGTGCAACGGCGGGTGGTCCGGCTGCAGCGTCTCTCAATCCTGCGAGGAGCGGATCGAAAACCGATTCCATTTTCGGCAGCCTAGGCTACGATCTGACGGACGCTCTCAACGTCAGCATTGAAGCTCGTCGTCAAAAAGACATCATTACGAGCGGCATTGGTTTATCGACGCAGTTTGATGTTGAGACGACTGCGACGTTACCGCGATTCTTGCTCCGCTATACCTTGAACGATGAAACGAACCTGTATGCCAACTACGCGAAGGGCAACCAACCCACCCAAGGGTATGCGACCTTCTTCCAGT
>JACCDJ010103954.1_pt1 | contig 14665 bp, 12 predicted proteins | sample 7444481 | NCBI WGS metagenome assembly JACCDJ01 (sample SAMN15323435, study PRJNA562643) | freshwater metagenome | isolation source: river surface water | place: USA:Blue River Watershed | collected 2017-08-15 | reverse complement strand
GATGCTACAAGATGGTATTTAGTAACCAATGCATCACCATGGGATAATTTAAAATTTGATTTATCGGGTATACAAGAAGTACAAAGAAAATTCTTTGGAACTTTGTATAATACTTATCAGTTTTTTGTGTTGTATGCGAATGTGGATGGATTCAAATTTGAACAAGATTATATTCCAGTAAAAGATAGACCTGAAATTGATCGTTGGATTATTTCTTCTTTGAATACACTCACTCAAACTGTGACACAAGCGATGGATGATTTTGAACCAACTATTGCAGGTCGCGCGATAGAAAGCTTTGTGGATGAGCATTTGAGTAACTGGTATGTTCGTTTATGTAGAAGAAGATTCTGGAAAGGTACTTATACCGATGATAAGATTGCTGCATATCAAACCTTATATGAATGTTTAGAAACGATCACAAGATTAATGGCGCCAATTGCTCCATTCTTTTGTGATCAAGTGTTTAGAAATTTAAATGGTATTACCAAAAGACATGCGGTCAATTCTATTCACCATGCAGATTTTCCTAAAGTTGATTTAAGTAAAATTGATTTGGCTTTAGAGCAAAGAATGCAAATGGCTCAGGATATTTGTTCTTTGGTATTGTCTATTAGAAAGAAAGTAAATATCAAAGTGCGTCAGCCTTTGCAAAAAATATTGATTCCGGTTTTAGATCCTTCTATGAAATCAGCGATTGAATTAATGGAAGAATTAATCTTGGCGGAGGTAAATGTTAAAGAAATTAATTATATCACGGAGACCGAGGGCGTGATTAGCAAAAAGCTAAAACCTAACTTCAAATTATTGGGTGCCAAATTGGGTACTAAAATGAAGCAGGCTTCACAGGCCATTGCATCAATGAACCAGGCTCAGATAAGTCAGTTGGAAAAAGAGGGTCATTTTGAATTAACCATTGAAGGGGAGCACATTGACTTATTGGTATCAGAAGTAGAAATTATTGCCGAAGATATTCCAGGATGGAGTGTTGCGGTAAAAAATGCCTTAACGGTTGCCTTAGATATTACGCTCACTGAGGCCCTTACGAAGGAAGGAAACGCTAGAGAATTGGTAAATAGGGTCCAAAATATCCGAAAAGAGGCCAATTTCGAGCTAACAGACAAGATTTTACTCCGAATTGTGGATAACACGGACTTGAAGGACTCCATTAATGAATTTTCCGATTATATTTGCCGCGAAATACTGGCATTGGAAATTGACTGGGTTCCGGCTCTAGAAGACGGGGTAGATGTCGAAATTAATGACCAAAAATTAAGGATTTCAGTTTTACAAAAAGGATAATTATGGCTACAAAGAAACCAGCTCCTAAAAAAGCGACACCTGCTAAAAAAGCAGCTCCGGCTAAAAAGGCATCTCCTGCAAAGAAGTCAGCTCCAGCAAAAAAAGTGTCGCCAGCTAAAAAGGCAGCACCTGCTAAAAAAGCAGCTCCGGCTAAAAAGGCGTCTCCTGCAAAGAAGTCAGCTCCAGCAAAAAAAGCAACACCTGCTAAGAAAGCAGCTCCTATAAAAAAATCAGCGCCAGCTAAAAAGGTAGCAGTACCTGCAAAAAAAGCAACTCCTGCAAAAAAATCAGCGCCAGCTAAAAAGGTAGCAGTACCTGCAAAAAAAGCAGCTCCTGTTAAAACTGCACCAGCTAAAAAAGCAGCACCTGCAAAGAAAGCAGCTCCTGTTAAAGCTGCTCCAGCTCCGGTGAAAAAACCAGTTGCTCCTGTTAAGCCAGTGGAAAAATATGTTCCACCTGCAAAACCTGCTCCAGTAATACCTACACCTCCTGTAAAACCAGTTCGTAAAGCAGCAGAACCGATCAAGGATGTAAAAGTTCCAAAGATCAATGCTAAAAGCAGTGTTCCTTACCAACCAGGTTATGTGCCAATGGAAAAGAGAAAAGAAGTGGAAAGATCTACTGAAACTTTAGTAAAATATTCAGATGCTGAATTAGCAGAATTCAAAGAATTAATTTCTAAGAAATTAGAAGCAGCTAAAAAAGAGTTGGTTTATTTACAAGGTTTGATTACAAGAAAAGATGAAATGGGTGGAGATAATGATGATGCACGTTATATGACTATGGAAGATGGTAGTGTAAGTATGGAAAGAGAACAATTAGGTCAAATGGCGAGCCGTCAAATTACTTTCATCGATCACTTAGAGAAGGCTTTGATGAGAATTGAAAATAAGACTTATGGTATTTGTAGAGTGACTGGCTTATTAATTGATAAAGCAAGATTAAGAGCAGTACCTCATGCTACTTTAAGTTTAGAAGCTAAATTAGGCTATGTAAAAAATGCGCCTAGTTCTAACGAGCAATAAGAAAATAGAAAGGGGGTGCTAAAAGCTACCCCCTTTCTATTTTTTATTAGTTTGATTTTTTTAAATTTACCCATCACCTTCTAGCACAAGTGCTATAAGGTGTCAGTATGATTCAGGGTGCTAAAAGCTACCCCCTTATTTATTTACAATCTACCTTGTAATTGTTTCGCAGCTTTTCTTGCAGGCAACCATCCTGCTAACAAAGCAATAAAAATTACCAATCCAAAAATGGCTAAATAATCTGCCAGCATGGGTTTGATAGGATAGTAGTCAATAACAAATGAGCTTCCTCCCAATTTAATAAAGTGAAATTGCTGTTGTAATACAATAAACACAGTGGCTAAGCCACCACCCAGTAATGCCCCTATGAATGACATGATTGCAGAGAGTAATAAAAATATCTTTTGAATATCTGAAGGCTTAGCACCCATCGCTCCTAAGACATGAATGTCTTTTTGTTTTTCTAATACCAGCATGGTTAATGCGCCTACTAAATTAAATGAAGCTACAATCATAATGAGCGCAAGTATGGCAAAAATGATCCACTTTTCTAATTGCATAATTTTATACAGGTCTGCATTTTGTTGGTATTTATTTTGTACCAAATAATTGGGACCAAGTAAATCTTTTATTTGTTTTAAAACGGAAGTTTCTTTATTTTCTTCAACTGAAAATTCGATGGCAGAAAATTGGTTGTCCTGTAAATCAAATAAATATTGAGCAAATAAATAATTGGTAAATACATAAGACTCATCAAATTCTTGTTGCACCGAAAAAGCCCCTGACTGTATTGCAGATAAATTATTCAATTGACTTAGCTGCGTAAAGCTTTTGCCTGATCTATTCACGGCGAATAATTGTACGGTATCGCCCAGCATACTCTGAAACAAGCCCAGCTTACGTTCCACGCCAATACCTAAAATGAGCAAAGGGTTATCTTTATATCCAATGGCCGTCTGTCCTCTTTTTAAATAATCCTTTAATTGATTAATACTTCCATAAGAAGTATCTACACCCTTTAGGGTGGCAACAGTTTGGTAATCCCCTTTTACAAATAAGGCTTTATTTTCAACTACTTTACTAATGGCTTTAACACCTTGAATATTTTGTAAAGCATGGTATTGAGCGTCGTTGATCGTAAAAAACTTCCCTTTAGCAGTGGTCACTCTTACATCTGCATAAAAATCTGCGTATAAACTTTTGACTACTTCCGAAAAACCATTGGAGACACTTAGTATGGTAATGAGTGCAGCAGTTCCAATGGCAATTGCAAAAACACTTACCCAAGCAATGATTTGAATTGCTTGAAAAGCATACTTGCCTCTAAAGTATCTCCATGCGAATAAAAAGTGCACTTATAAGGTTTTAAAAATCTCTTCCATTTTAAACACATAATCCAATGTGTCATCTAAGTAAAAATGCAAAACAGGGATTCTTCTTAATTGATGTTTCATTGCATCGCCTAAAAGCTTTTTAATCTCCCATGCCTGCGCTTGGATTTTCTTAAAACATGCCGCCTGATCGCTTACTTGAAATAAGCTTAGGTATATTCTAGCCTCCAATAAGTCTGGGGTCACTTTCACAGAGGATATAGAAACCATCCCCCCATCAATAATGGTAAGCCCTAATTTTAAAAATATGTCATTCATAGTGGCCTGAATAGCTCCCGCCACTTGTTTTTGTCTTTTGCCTTCTTCCATAATCAAAATCGTTGATTCGCTGTAAAATTAGTTACTTTGCTGATTATTCTGAGGAATAGTTTATTTATGAAGAAATTTATTAGAATCATCAGTTATATCAAGGAATACAAAGCCTATATGGGCCTTTATACCTTGTTTATCTCTCTTTCAATCATTTTTAGCTTGTTTTCTTTGAGTATGTTGATCCCTTTCATGGATTTAATCTTTGGAAGTGAAGAACTTACTGGGGTAATAAAAGCACCAAAAGATGCAAGCAATATCAAAGAAGTGATCTATCATTTTTTACAAACTACGATTGCTCAATTTGGGAAAGTGCAGGCATTGGGTTGGATTTGTTTGGGCATTATAACAGCAGTATTGTTAAAGAATTTATTCTTGTATTTATCTTGGTATTTTTTAGCACCCATTAGAAATGCTGTTACCAGAAAATACTCCAAACTTTTATATGATAAGATTTTACAATTACCTATTGGTTATTTTACGGAACAAAGAAAGGGGGATATATTAAGTAGATCTTCTAATGATATCGCAGAACTAGAAAATTCTATCATTGGTGCCTTAGAAGGCATGATTAAAGAACCATTGAATATCATTGGAATTATTATTGTATTATTTGCAATTAGTGTGAAGCTTACTTTGTTCGTATTTGTTTTATTGCCATTGGCTGGTTTTGTGGTGGGTAGAATAGGAAGAAGTTTAAAAAAACAAACCAATAAAGCACAGGTAAAATGGGGGGAAATTATGAGTCAGATGGAAGAAACATTATCTGGCTTAAGAATTATTAAAGCGTTTAATGCAGAGAAAAGAGTGAAGAAAAGTTTTTATGAATTGATTGATGAAATCTTTTTGATAAAAAATAAAATCTTATATAAAAGAGATTTAGCATCTCCCTTATCTGAATCTTTGGGGGTGATTATATTATGTTGTGTACTTTGGTTTGGAGGGAAGTTGGTATTGAATGGAGAAATTTTATCAGGCAGTTCATTTATTGGATATGTAGCATTGTTTTCACAAATTATCAATCCTTCCAAAGCATTATCTCAAGCGGTTTACAATGTCAATAGAGGTACTGCAACGCTGGATCGTTTGAACGAAATTTTAGAAGCACCAGTGGTGGTAGAAGAAGCGCAGCATCCAGTAGAATTAAATGGTTTCGATCAATCTATTGAATTCAAGGATGTGCAATTTGCTTATAATGACACCATTATTTTAAATCAGATTAATCTGCATATACAAAAAGGCAAAACCATTGCTTTAGTGGGTTCTTCTGGTGCAGGTAAAAGTACATTGGCAGATTTAGTGCCAAGATTTCATGATGTGAGTGGAGGTTCTTTGTTAATTGATGGCAAGGATATCAAAGACTATAGTTTACATAGTTTAAGACAACAAATAAGTATTGTTACACAAGAACCTATATTATTCAATGATACTATTGCTGCTAATATTGCATTGGGTAAACCTGATGCAACTTTAGAAGAAATCAAAGAAGCTGCAAAGATTGCGAATGCATATGATTTTATCACTAAGAAAGAACAAGGTTTTGATACCATGATTGGTGATAGAGGAAGCAAGTTGAGTGGAGGAGAGCGTCAGCGATTAACCATTGCTAGAGCAGTATTAAAGAATCCACCCATTTTGATTTTGGATGAAGCTACTTCAGCTTTAGATACAGAGAGCGAAAAATTAGTACAAGATGCTATTAACAATATGATGCAACATCGAACATCTATTGTAATTGCACATAGATTGTCTACTATAAGACATGCGGATGAAATTATTGTTTTACAAAAAGGCAATATTGTAGAGCGCGGTAACCATGATGAATTACTTGCACAAAATGGTTACTATAAAAAGTTAATCGAAATGCAAGAAGTAAAGTAATAAAAAAGGGGCTATAAAATGTAGCCCCTTTTTTATTAGCCCTCTAATTATTTGACAATAAAAATCATTCATGATTTTTATTGATGGGTAGATTGAAAAAATCAAAATAAAGAAAAAATAAAGAAGGGCTAAGTTTTTGTTAGCCCTTCTTTATTTTAATAATCGCCAAGAGTCTCTTCCAATTGAGTTAATGCATTTGCTAATTGTTCATCGTTGGGTGCGATACCATGCCACTCATGGCCGGTCTCCATAAAGTCTACACCCTTACCCATGGTCGTCTTCATTAATATTACTACGGGCTTTCCTTTTCCTGTCAAGCCCTTCGCTTTTTCTAATGTAGCCACAATCTCTTCCATATTGTGACCATCCATATGCAATACTGTCCAATGGAAGGCTTTGAATTTCTCCTCTAAATTATCCAAGTTCAATACCTTGCTTAATGGACCATCAATTTGTTGTCCGTTTACATCTACTGTAGCAATATAGTTGTCTACTTTATTATGCGCAGCAAACATGATCGCTTCCCAGTTTTGTCCTTCTTGTAATTCCCCATCACCATGTAAGGAGTATACAATTCTATCGTCTCCATTGTATTTCTTAGAAAGGGCTGCGCCAATTGCTACGCTCATTCCTTGACCTAAAGAACCACTAGCAATTCTGATACCTGGTAAACCTTCATGAGTGGTTGGGTGACCTTGTAATCTTGAATTAATTTTTCTAAAACTTGCTAGTTCTTTTACATCAAAAAAACCTGATCTAGATAATACAGAATAGAATACTGGAGAAATATGTCCATTAGATAAAAAGAATACATCTTCATTCTTTCCATCCATAGAAAAATTCGTATCAAACTTCATTATCTTAAAGTACAACGCAGTTAAAAAATCAGTACAACCCAAAGAACCACCTGGGTGACCACTTTGTTGAGCATGTACCATTCTTACTATATCTCTTCTAACTTGAGAAGCTATTTTGGTTAATTCTGCAGTTGACATAAGCGTAAAATAATTATAGGGACAAAGATAGCAAAAAATACAGCTAAAGAATGGTAGGATTTATTAGCTTTGTGTACTCAAAAGAATGAATTATGTCGGAAGCTTTAAGTAAAATCACTGCAGACGCTGAAAATGGCATGAAAAAAGCCATCAATCATCTAGAAATTGAATTAACTAAGATTCGTGCTGGTAAAGCAAGCCCTTCTATTTTAGAAGGAATCAATGTAGATTATTATGGCACACCAACACCTATTAGTCAGGTAGCGAATGTGGCTGTTTTAGATACTAGAACCATTAGTGTTCAGCCATGGGAGAAAAATATGCTGGCTTTAATTGAGCGCGCTATCATGGGTGCCAATATTGGTATCACACCTCAAAATGATGGTGTTCAAATTAGATTATTCATGCCTCCTTTAACGGAAGAACGTCGTCGTGAATTAGTGAAAAAGGCAAGTGCAGAAGGGGAACAAAGTAAAATTGCAATTCGTAATATAAGAAGAGACCATATTGAGCAAGTGAAGAAGCAACAAAAAGAAGGGGTGAGTGAAGATATTTGCAAAGGAACAGAAGATACTATTCAAGGGTTAACAGACAAATATATTGGTGCTGTTGAAAAGCATTTAGACGCAAAAGAAAAAGAGATTATGACTGTTTAACAACAGGTCTATTGGCAATAAAAACGCCTATCAAGATAACACCCATCCAAACATATTGCATGGGTGTTATTTTTTCCCCATACACCATTCCCCAACATACCGCTACAATAGGAATGCCATAAGTCACCAATGAGCCAAAGATCACGCCGGCTCTTTTGATCAAGTAATAAAAAAGTATACTAGCTACCGAAGTGCCGATAATCCCTAAAACAGCACTAGCAAGGGTAGAATGAATGATTAAATGATTGGCAAAATCGTTGTTAAAATAGCCTGTAAAAAATAAAATAGCGGCACTAGGTAAAATTAAAAAAGCAAATGCCACAGAAGCGATATTGAATGCTCCAATATTTTGCAAATACCTTCCCACCATATTTACATTGATGCCATAAAATAATGTGGCAATTAAAACTAATCCTGCATAACCCATATTGTGTAAGCTCATGTCTTTTCCTGCAGCCAACAAAAAGCATAATCCTATGAAGCCAATGATCACTCCAATCATTTTGGTAACATTGGTTTGAACCTTGAAAAAACCAATACCTACTAAAATGGTAAATAATGGGGTTAATGAATTTAAGATACCAGCCAATGCACTATCAATTTGGGTTTCAGCAACACAAAATAAAAAGGCAGGAATAAAATTTCCTGATACCCCTGAAATAAGTACTAGGCCCATTTTGTCTTTGGGAATTTGAGGGAGGGCTTTGATAGCAAAAGGCAATAAAACCAAGCCTGCAAAAAGCATTCTTAAAGAAGCCACTTGATAGGGAGAAAATGACCTTAGGCCCTCTTTCATTAACACAAAAGAACTCCCCCAAACTAAGGATAATAGGGCAAAAACAAGCCAATTGGTCCACTTCTGATGCATCTATTCGAATTTGAAACAAAGATGCCTCTTTTTGCCTTAAAAATGGATAAATTCTTGTTTCTTTGTAGCCTATGAGTCAGCATGCAAATTATTCCATAAAAGTAGATCAGTTCGAAGGTCCTTTTGATCTATTGTTGTTTTTTATTGAGCGCGATGAAATGGATATTTACAATATTCAGATCACTAAAATCATTAAAGACTTTTTAGATTTTATACATCAACAAGAGAAGTTGAATATCGAATTAAGTAGTGAGTTTATTTTATTTGTCTCTACTTTAATGCGTATCAAAGCCAAATTATTATTGCCAAGAAAAGAAATAGATGCTGCAGGAAATGAGATTGATCCAAGACAGGAATTGATAGATAAGATCTTAGAATACAAGCGTTATAAAGAAGCTGCTACACAAATGGCCGATTTAGAACAATTGAGAATGTTGATGGTGAAGAGAGGAAATATCCAACAAGAAATGTCTTTGGTGGGAGAGGAAGCAGCAGAGGGTACGGAATTACAAACCGTTACTTTATTCAAATTGATGAAATCTTTTGAAAAAGTGATGTTGCGTTTACAAGATCGTCAAACTGCGAAGCCTGTGCATACAGTGGTTAGATACAACTATACCATGGAAGGTAGCAGAGACTATGTATTAGATCAGGTACAAAAAGGTAAAACAGTTGCTTTTGAAAAAGTATTTGATATCTGTCAAGACAGAGTGCATGCATTATTTTTATTCTTGTCTATTCTTGAATTAGCACAACAAAAATACATGAAGTTATTAGTGGGCGAGGGTCGCAATAATTTTATCATTGAGTGGAATGAAAATAGAGAAGATGATTTAGAGCCAGGACATGTGGATACATTTGATTCTTACGAAACGAAAATGGATTTAGGTGCTTTTAAAGATGACGAGAACACCGCAAGTGGTGAAGGTGATTTTGATCCTAGCTTAAACTAAGCAAATTCTTTTTGACCCATTAAAGCTTTTACAGCTTCAGCAATGGCTTGTGCATCATAATGACATTCATGATGTAATTCTTTCAAACTTCCATGCTCTACAATGGTATCAGGAATACCCAATATAGTTACTTGGCTCTTATAGCCATGTTCGTTCATGAATTCTAAAATAGCAGAACCAAATCCACCCACTACAGTTGCATCTTCCACCGTTACAATCTTTGAGTAGTTTTGGAATACTTCGTGTAATAAAGCTTCGTCCAATGGTTTTACAAAACGAATATCATAATGCGCTGGGTCCAATCCTTCGGCTCTTAAATTTCTGATGGCAGTTTGAGCAAAATTACCTGGATGTCCAAAGCTTAAAATAGCTACATCCTTTCCGTCTTTTAATTTACGACCTTTTCCAATTTCCACTTTTTCCATCGGCTTTCTCCAATCTAATTGAACGCCTTCGCCTCTTGGATACCTTAACACAACAGGCAATGTTGTATCTGGTAATTGTGCAGTGTACATTAAATTACGTAACTCGGATTCGTTCATAGGAGCAGCGATAATCATATTTGGAATACATCTAAAGAAAGCAATATCATAACAACCATGATGTGTTGGACCATCTTCGCCTACCAATCCCGCACGATCTAAACAAAACACCACTGGTAATTTTTGTAAAGCAACATCGTGTATTACTTGATCATATGCGCGTTGCATAAAAGAAGAATAGATATTACAAAACACTTTTAAACCTTGAGTTGCCAAACCTGCACTAAGTGTAACAGCATGTTGCTCGCAAATGCCCACATCAAAAGCTCTGTGCGGCATGGCATCCATCATAAATTTCAAAGAAGATCCACTAGGCATGGCTGGTGTTACACCCATAATCATGGGGTTCACTTCGGCTAATTCTAAAATAGTATGTCCAAATACATCTTGGTATTTAGGAGGCTGTGGAGCATCCATTTTTTTCTTAATGATCTCACCAGTTACTTTATCAAACAAACCTGGCGCATGCCATTTGGTTTGGTCTTTTTCAGCGAGCGCATAACCCTTTCCTTTTACCGTAGAGATATGTAAAATTTTTGGACCTGAAATTTCTTTAAGGTCTTTTAATGTATCTACTAATTTGGTGATATTGTGACCATCAATAGGTCCAAAATATCTTAATCCCAATGCTTCAAATAAATTACTGCTTTTAGAAACCATTCCTTTCAAACCTGCTTCTACTTTAGAAGCGGTTTCTCTTGTGAATGTTTTACCAATAGGTAATTTACCCATCAGTTCCCAAAGCTCATCTCTAAACTTATTGTAAGTAGGAGAAGTGCTAATATCTGTTAAGTATTCTTTGAGCGCCCCCACATTTGGGTCGATGCTCATACAGTTATCGTTTAAAATAATCAATACATCACTATCCGCCACACCTGCATGGTTCATTGCTTCAAATGCCATACCAGCAGTCATGGAGCCATCTCCAATAATAGCTACTGATTTTCTGTTTTCACCTTTGTATTTGGCAGCCATCGACATACCTAAAGCTGCAGAAATAGAAGTTGAAGAGTGACCAACGCCAAAAGTATCGTATTCGCTTTCGCTTCTTTTTGGAAAACCACTTAATCCTTTATATTTTCTGTTGGTGCTAAATGTATCTCTTCTTCCTGTTAAAATTTTATGACCATATGCTTGGTGTCCTACGTCCCAAACTAATTGGTCATAGGGGGTGTTGTATACATAGTGTAATGCAACACTTAATTCTACCACACCAAGACTTGATGCAAAATGACCTCCGTGCACACTCACTACATCAATGATGTATTGGCGTAGTTCGTCGCAAACCTGATGTAGTTTTTCCCTAGAAACCTTTTTTAGGTCTTCTGGTGAGTTGATATTTTTTAATAATGGTCCGGCCTCAAAATGCATTCAAAACAATTGTAATGTAAAAGTAAGTTAATAACACTTAAAAAGCACAAAAGTTTAGTCCAATCAAGGCGTTTGCCGAATAGCCGAGGATTTTGCCCCTCATCCTAAAAATGGGTTTTTTGCCACCCTTTTTGGTAAATTTGAGTCAGATGTTACTCAAGAGATCATATTATTGGATTTGTCAAATCGGGGGTTGGCTGAGCTATGCCCTGACCATCTTATTCTTTTCCTATGTTTTACAAAGAGAATTGAATGGTCTATTTATTCAGAGAATTTTTGTAGGGGTTAGTTTAGGAATCATTGTATCACATTTATTAAGAAGGTCCATCATTCAATCAAGGTTAAGACCTCCCACTCCCTCCAATCAGTGGTGGAAGATGGTGCTATTGATTGTGGTGTTTACAGTGTTGTATAGTTTCTTAAATAGTGCATTGGTAGAGTTGTTTAAATTGTATGATTTTAAAAGAGAAGGTGATAGTGAATCCAATACCCCTTTTATTTTTTCTTGGAACCATATTTTTGCAAGTTGGAATGCGGAAAGAGTCGGTAAAAGATTCTTGTTTAGTATTTTCTTAGATACGCCCATCTTTTTGGTTTGGATGTCTATATATGTATTATGGCATTATATTGAATTTGCCAATGCAGAGGCTTTGAAGCAATTAAAATTGGAATCTTTAATCAAAGAATTGGAATTAAAGACCATTAAATCTCAAATCAATCCACATTTTATTTTTAATGCATTAAATAGTATTAGAGCATTAGTAGATGAGGATCCAGAGCGAGCAAGAAAAGCGATTACAGAGTTAAGTAATATTTTGAGAAGTAGTATTCAAGTAGACAAAGTAGAAATTACTTCTTTAACAAAAGAACTAGCCATTGTGAAGGATTACTTAGCACTGGAATATATCAGATTTGCAGATAGATTAAAAGTTGAATACGAAATTGATGATAAAGCTATTCATTTTGCCATTCCGCCCATGATGTTACAAACCTTGGTAGAGAATGCGATCAAGCATGGTTTAAGTAAGCAACCTGGAGATTGTTTGATCAAAATTATGGCAAAAATTGAATCCAATAAAATGGTGATTATGGTGCAAAACACCGGAAAATTAGAAGCTACAGAAAACGATGGATTTGGATTACAGAGTACCAGAGACCGATTGAATATTTTATATAGTGGCGAAGCGGAATTTGATATTTATCAATGTCAACCTAATCTTGTCACTGCTAAATTAACGATACCTATACAACATTAATTTTTTCAGTTATGCCAATAAAAGCCATTATCATTGACGATGAAAGATTAGCGAGAAATGAGCTAAAAAAATTGTTATTACAGCATCCAGAGATTAGTATCATTGATGAAGCTAGTAGTGTGGAGGAGGGTATTGAAAAAATAGATCTATCACATCCTGATTTAATTTTTTTAGATATTCAAATGCCTGGAAAAACCGGGTTTGATTTATTGGCTGAACTAGAAAAAGCGCCTAGGGTTATTTTTACAACTGCTTATGACGAGTTTGCATTAAAAGCTTTTGAAGTAAATGCATTGGATTATTTATTAAAACCTATCGATCCTCAAAGATTAGCAGATGCTATTCAAAAACTACAAACTGAAATTGCTTTAGAACAAGCAAGTTTAATGGGGGTAAATCGTGGTCCATTATCAGAATCAGATCAAGTATTTGTGAAAGACGGAGAGCGTTGCTGGTTTGTGAAATTGGCAGATATCAGGTTATTTGAAAGTGTGGGCAATTATGCTAAAGTATATTTTGATTCGAATAAGCCACTGATTTTAAAATCGCTGAACGCATTGGAAGATAGATTGGATGAAAGAGTGTTTTTTAGAGCGAATAGAAAACACATTATCAATCTTCATTGGATAGAAAAAATAGAACCTTTCTTTAACGGAGGCTTGTTGGTAGAATTAAAAGGTGGCGAGAAGATTGAGATCAGTCGTCGTCAATCAGTGAAGTTTAAAGAAATGATGAGCTTCTAAATCACTATGCGTTTAAGCTATGGACTGCTTGGGCAATTGCCTCAATGAGTGCAGGGTCTTTTTCTACCGCATTTCCAACAACAATAATATCAGCACCTGCTTGACAGTTTTCTTTTGCTTTTTCGGCACTAGTAATACCACCGCCAATCACTAAGGGCACTTTAATATGCTTGGAAACTTGTTGAATCATTTCAGAACTGATAGGTGTTTTAGCACCACTACCCGCATCCATATAAATTAATTTCAATCCAAGCATTTCGCCAGCCATAGCTGTACAAACTGCGATGTCTTTTTTATTGGAAGGTATAGGATGTGTATTGGAGATATAAGAAACGGTCGTTGGACTTCCACCGTCGATTAACATATACCCAACAGGAATAATTTCCAATCCACTTTGTCTCACAAATGGAGCACTTACCACATGGTGGCCAATGAGTAATTCAGGGTTTCTACCAGAAATTAAAGAAAGGTATAAAAGCGCATCTGCCTTTGGAGTGATTTGATCTGGAGAACCAGGAAATAATATTACGGGAATACTACAATGTTTTTTTATAGTCTCCACCATTACATCTAAGGTATCTGTTACCACCAAACTACCACCTACAAAAAAATAATCCACCTTCGCTTTTACGGCTAGGTGAATAGTATCCAATAAAGAAGTTTCATTCAATTTATCAGGATCAATTAATACTGCAAAAGCCTTCTTAGATTGCTCCTTACCCGCACTGATCAATTCATACAATTTCTTAGCCATGCCCAAAAATATCCATTTTTATCGTATCTCCTATAGACCACCCTCTTTTATTACAAAAAATATTGATATTCCAAGGTTTTTTTTTCTAAGAAACTAACATTGGCTGGGGATAAATCCTAGAAATCAATGGGAATATAGGGTTTATAATAATTCACAATCCTTATCCACAGCTGTTGATATTTCGGGTTATGAAATGTGGCAAGAGAAGAATATTTTCGTCTACCCATCAAGGTTTTTGAAAAACCTAGTGGGAGACATAACAAACACCCATAAATATCATACGAACATGGCTACTCCAAAAACAAAAAAAGGCTTACAGTTTAAGCGCCGCTTTACAAAAGAGAATGTTTCTCCTTACGATCAATTTGAGTACGACTATAGAGATAGCGTAATTAAAAATCCAAATGGTGAAAAGGTATTTGAAATGACCAATGTGGAAGTTCCAAAACAATGGAGCCAGATTGCAACAGATATCTTAGCACAGAAATATTTTAGAAAAGCGGGTGTACCGCAAGCTGATGGTTCTTTGGGTAGAGAAACAACAGTAAAGCAAGTTGCACATCGTATGGCAAATTGTTGGAGAGTGTGGGGTGAGCGTTATGGTTATTTTGCAACGGAG
>JACCDJ010981105.1_pt1 | contig 14685 bp, 11 predicted proteins | sample 7444481 | NCBI WGS metagenome assembly JACCDJ01 (sample SAMN15323435, study PRJNA562643) | freshwater metagenome | isolation source: river surface water | place: USA:Blue River Watershed | collected 2017-08-15 | reverse complement strand
CGCCGTCATTCCAAAACGGAGTACCAGAAGATCCTGAGTGGTTACTTGAACATATTGACGACTTCGGTACGGCAAAATGTGAGAACCATTTCAATGTGGGTTGGGCTTGGGCGCTTGACTCGCCATTCCAATGGATGAAGCAAGTCGCTTCACACTTTGGCGGAACTCGTAATGCAATGGCACTCAGTTGGCCAAAGAGAATTCGTGATGCCGGCGGTTTGCGTCAGCAGTTCCATCACGTGATTGACCTTGTTCCAACTATTTATGAACTTGTGGGAATTGAAGCACCCACACATGTAAACGGTATTGAACAGATGCCAATTCATGGAACATCAATGGCATATTCGTTTGACAGTGCAAGTGCCACAAGCATTCACACCACTCAACACTTTGAGATTCTGGGCAATCGCGCCATCTATCACGAGGGCTGGATGGCCTCGTGTTTCCATGGTCGTTTGCCATGGATCCGATTGCAGGGTCTTGATTTTGATGGGCCTCAAGAGGTGTGGGAGTTGTACAACATCAGCGAAGACTTTTCGCAGGCAGTCAATCTTGCAGACCAGTTCCCACAAAAACTTGCCGAATTGCAAGAGATCTTTCACCAGAACGCAATTCAGTACGACATCTATCCTTTGCGTGATGCTGGTTCGCCACGAAACGGTGAGTTTGCAGTGCCGCATTCACTGGACGGAATAAACAAAGTGACATACACGCGAGCACATGTGCGTATGCCCGAGAGTTCAGTACTGAATGTGAAGAACTGCTCGTGGAAAATGACCGCGCAAATTGTGGTTCCAGAAGGTGGTGCACAAGGAGTAATTGCCTGCCAGGGCGGAAATATGGCGGGATGGTCGCTGTATATAGATGAGTCAGGGAAACCTACGTATCACTACAACTGGTTTGGCCATGTGCATTCAGTCGTGAGAGATACTCAGGCACTTAAACCGGGGCAACACGAGATCGTCGTTGACTTTGCATACGACGGTGGCTTTGGTGCTGGAGGGATTGCAACGTTGTATGTAAATGACCGCGAAGCGGGAAGTATGCGCATTGAGAAGACTGTGCCGCTGGTGTATTCGATGAGCGGAGAAACCTTCGACATTGGCGTAGATACTGGTTCACCGGTAGGTGACTACCCGCACTTATTCACATGCACGGCTGACATTATTGGTGTCACGATTGAACGCCTTAATGAACCAAACGCAGCAACAAAACAGAAAATGCGTGAAGGCGAATTTAGGGCGAGCATCAGTACGCAATAAGTTCTCAACAACGTGCACTTGTGATTACAGGTGTCGTTGGTCATAGAGGTCAGCACAACTGGTTCTCAGGATTAATTGATTACTAAGTTAATTACATGAGAAAAATCATTACCTCCCTGTTCCTATCCGGCTTGGTGCTTTCAGTTGCACCAATTACTTCAGCATCTGCAAAGCAGATTCCGCCAAAAACCTATTCATCTTGTGCGGCACTCCGTAAGGACTACCCAAATGGTGTTGCAGTGGATTGGTACTCACGTGGAACGTCAAAAGCTGCAGTGAAAAACGAGGTCTACAACCTCAACTATCGAAAGCTGGACAAGAACGCCACTGGATTGATGTGCGTACCAAAAGCAAAGTAATTACAGAATCTGTCTTTCGTAGGTAACACTGCCACGAAACGGTGTAAATCCCACTGAGGTGTACAAACCGTACGCACCAGTGGGATTTTCTGTATCCACGTTGAGTGCTCCATGAGTCAAGCCATCGCGGCGGTACGCCGCAAGCGCATGGGTAATCAGCGACTTTGCGACTGATTTTTTTCGATGTCCAGCAAGCGTTGCTAATTTGTCGATCCAGCCAATGCGCTTTTCGAGAACATCATCGTCTGCTTCGTATCTGTGGGACAGCAGTACGCCAATGATCTCATCGTTTTCATCAAGCGCAAAAAATGACTGATCGAGTCGAGCTGTAGAGCCGTGGACAAGTTGTTGCCAGCCCTCTTCGCTTGTTGGAGTGGAACCCCAATGGTCCATAAATGCTTGGTTTTTTGTAACTCGTGCCTCTTCGTCTCGAGATGTATTCCAGGGCACTATTGAGTAGCCAGGTGCAACACAAACATCTGGACTGTTCTGCAAGTCAATGATCAAGTCGTCAGTCCATCGAACTGCCTGTAAGCCAAAATCTTTGAAAAGGTCACCTGCGGAGGTGTTCGTTGCGCTCATATCGCTGCGCAAATATCTCGGAATTTTTCCGGTGGAGGAGCGAAGCAGGGATTCACCGTGCTCTGCAGCCCAAGTCATGACTGCAGTTCCTACGCCGTAGCCACGAAATTCTGGCTTAGTCGTTCCAAATATGTAGCAGCGTTCCTCTTTGGTTTCCGAGGGCAAATAGATGGTGTATCCAACACCGATGATCTGAGATTCATGCTCTGCAACAAGTACATCCTGCTCGAGAGTGCAGTATGTGCCGTCAAACTCTTCAGCGAGTTCTTCTGCTGTTTGCACAATTACATGTCCATCAAATGAGAATCCTTCAGAGAGCAAATGTGCAATTGCTTCAAGATCTGATTGAGTGGCGTTGCGGAGTTGAAAATCTATTGCAGTCATTACTGAGAAGAGGTTATTCCTTGTGACTCTGCTTCTGCGGCGATTGTGAGCCAATGCTCTTCGGCTGCATCGACAGATTGTTGGGCGAGTGCAAGTTCTGCGCTGACTCGCGCGAGTTCAACATGGTCATTGCCAACAGTCGACAATTCGCGCTCAAGTTTCTGTAACTTCTCCGTCGCTTGTGCGAGCGTCTTCTCGGTTTGTCCCAACAAGCGGCGCAATGTGCTTGGGCTTTTTGCAGGCTTCACCTTTGTTGGCTGCACTGAATCAATTACAGGAGCAGACTTCAATTTCGGTGCGGTTTGATTGGCGCCTTGTTTGCCACGCTGTTGTAGCCAGCCAGCAATTCCGCCAACTACTTGGCGTGTTCCGCCTTCGCCGTCGAGCGCTAAAACGTCAATAACCGTGCGGTCTAGGAACACGCGGTCGTGACTGACTACCACCACAATTCCTGGCCAGTCGTCAAGGTATTCCTCGAGTGCGCGCAATGTGTCAAGGTCAAGATCGTTCGTTGGTTCGTCCAGCATCAACACATTTGGCTGTTCAATGAGGGTGAGCAGCAATTGCAAGCGACGGCGTTCACCACCAGAAAGAGTTGAAAGTGGTGCAAACTGTGAATCGCCATCGAACCAAAATCGTTTCATTAAATTGATGTCTTCAACCGATGGGTTTCCTTTATCGCCCATGACGGCTTCGCGCACGGTTTGTGACAAATTGAGTTCGCGACCAAGTTGGTCGTAGTAACCAATCTTGACGGTGCTGCCAACTTCAATATGGCCACCAGTTGGCTTGAGGCGACCTGCGATGAGATCGAGCAACGTGCTTTTTCCTGCACCGTTAGGGCCAACAATGCCAAGGCGATCGCCAGGTTCAAGCGTGTAATCAAATGCGTGGAGCACTTCGTGCTCGGCAGATTTATCAGTAGCCGGCCACGAAAATGCAACTCCTTGTAACTCGATGCCTTTTGATCCAAGACGTTGGCTGCCAAGCGACAGACCAAGTTCACCTTGACGAGCAGGAGCATCTGCTTTTCGCGACACCAATTCTTTTGCTGCGTCCATACGCGCTTTTGGCTTTGTGGTTCGCGCCGGTGCGCCACGGCGCAACCATGCAAGTTCGGTTCGTGCCAAGTTTTTGCGCACTTGTTCGGCTGTTGCTGCGCGCTCTTCTCGTTCAATTCGTCCTGCAAGGTATGCGGCATATCCAGAACCTGCGGTTTTACTGGTAGGCACGTGCATGTATGCGGAACCACGATCAATCTCCAGCACTTTGTTAGTTACACGATCGAGTACGTGCCGGTCGTGAGTAACAAGCAGCAGTCCACCTCGGTATTGCGCCAACCATTCTTCTAAGTAAGAAATGGCATCGAGATCGAGGTGGTTGGTTGGCTCATCCAAAATGAGCGCGTCCCACTCATTAACTAATAGTTGTGCAAGTGCAACACGTTTTTGTTGCCCGCCGGAGAGTTCATCTGTTTGCGCGTCGAGCAATCCAGACATTCCTAATTTGTCGAGCATGGCTTCTCCGCGCCAGTCCTCGCCAACCGCATCGCGCACGGTTCCAGCGGGTAGCACAGGTTGTTGAGCAAGGATTCCAATTCGTGCACCGCGTCCGCGATGTACGACACCATTGTCGGGTGAGTACTCACCGCTCAAAATGCGCAACAGTGTGCTTTTGCCACAACCGTTCAGGCCCACAATGCCCACGCGATCGCCTTCGGAAAGCGTGAGGGATATATCCGTGAATAGCGGACGGTTGGGTCGGGATGCCGAAAGCTTCTGGGCATCAATCACGATCACAACATGAAATTCTACGGCGAGCGATGTACGGTCACTCTATGCGTTCGTTTCTTCTTGGCTTGTTCCTATTGCCCGTTGCAGTGGGGTGTGGTTCCTCAACAGCTGTAGAAGTTGTTCCTTCAGGAAAGACAATAGAAATTTCGATCACAAATTTTGTTTTCACTGTTCCCGAAGGGGTGATGCAGGGCGACCTGGTTCAATTGAAAAACAACGATGCTGTTCCTCATAACTTGATGCCCCTTGATGATTCGTTCAGCATTGATGTGGCTGGTGGACAAACGGTTGATTTACCCCTGTTGGCAGCAGGAACATATGCATTTCATTGCCATATCCACCCAGACATGATGGGCACCTTGACCATCAATTAGGTGAGTTGGCTACCATTTAGCCATGTCAATAACGCAACTTCGTGAGTCTTTGAAGCAACGAGCATGTGAATCAATCGACAAACTAAAAAACGACCTTGTCGGAATAAGTCACGACATACACGCTCACCCAGAAGAGAACTTTGAAGAACACTTCGCCCACAAGCGTCTTACCGATGCAATTGGCGATAACAAGTTGGACGTCACCCGCAAGGCATACGACATTGATACGGCATTTGATGTAGCAGTTGGTTCACAGGGCACCACAGTTGCCGTGTTGTGTGAGTACGACGCGTTGCCAGGAATCGGCCATGCGTGTGGACACAACATCATCGCTGCAGCTGGGCTAGGTGCTGGACTTGCACTTGCTGGTTTGGCTGAAGAAGCAGGCGGACGTTTGCGCCTGATGGGTACACCAGCTGAAGAAGGTGGCGGCGGAAAAATTGAAATGGCACGTAAAGGTGCCTTTGCTTCTGTTGATGCAGCCATGATGATTCACCCCGCCGACCGCGAACTTGCACGGATGAATGCCATTGCCATTCAGCACTGCTTGGTGAAGTACACCGGTGAAGCAGCGCACGCTGCAGTTTCACCACACCTTGGAAGGAACGCACTCGATGCGGCGGTTCTCGGGTACATGAACATTGCGGCACTACGTCAGCACATCATGCCGACTGAGCGCATTCACGGAATCTTTTTGAAGGGTGGCGAGAAGCCAAACATTGTTCCGCGTGAAGCAGAGATGGATTGGTATGTTCGGTCAAACACCATCAAGACATTGCAACCGTTAAAAGAACGTGTTGCAGGTTGTTTGCATGGTGGCGCACATGCTGCAGGATGCCACGTTGAATTGGAGTGGCAACCAAACCCGTTTGCCGACATTGTCGACAACATTCCATTACTTGCTGCTTATGTTGAGAACTCGGCAAAGTTTGGTCGCATGTTGACTACCGAGTACATGGCAGGAACTGGAGGTGGTTCAACTGATATGGGCAACATCAGTTATCTGACACCATCCATTCACCCCATGATTGCTGTTGCTCCAGAAGGTGTATCTCTGCACACCCCAGAGTTTGCTGACTACGCCACAAACGAAGACGCAACTCGCGCAATTCTTGATGGTGCAAAAATCATGGCGATGACAGCAATCGATTTATGGACCAACGATCAACTGGTTGCCGAAATGCGCCAAGCATTTGGCGATGGCTTCGTGCCAGAAGGTGTGCTCTAGTCGCGAGTTAGTGGTTTGGCTAAGCGCAAGCTGGCTAATTTGTCGGGCTCGCTTAGCCCTGCCATCGCAATGTCGAAGTCGGGGAGTGCATACACCTCGCCGTCATCGGTGATCATGATGTAGCGATCGAATTGCGCAAGGAAAGTGCGGTCGTGACTTACTGCAACCACGGTTCCCTCAAATCCATCAAGGGCTTTTTCTAACGCTTCAGACGACTCAATGTCTAGGTTGTCGGTTGGTTCGTCCAGCAACAACACGTTGTGGCCTTCAATTTCTAGACGCAAGATTTCGAGTCGTGCTTTTTGGCCGCCCGAAAGGGTTTCGAATTTTTGGCGTGCGTTGTTTCGCAAGCCGTAACGGGCCAGTGTTTTCATGGCTTTTTCTTCCTCGGAAATGCGGTCGAGCACAATGTCAACGCATTCGCGGCCCAGGAAGTCTGGGCGATTGTTTACTTGAGTAAACACACCAACGGAAGTGCGTGGACCAAAGGTGACTTGTCCTTCGGTTGGCTGATTCTCGCCACTCAACACCTTCAAGAGGTGAGTCTTTCCGGTGCCGTTTGGACCAATGAGGCCAACGCGTTCACCGTGGTGAATCTCTTCGCTAAACGGCAAGAACAGGTTGTCAATCGATACTTTTTCTAGTTTTGCAACGCGACGTGCCGCGTCCGCACCGCGAAGGCGTACATAAATTTGTTGGTCAGCAACAGGTGGCGGCGGTGGACCGGCAGCAACAAACTTTTCCCAACGGGTTTCAGCGCCGTTTGCTTTGGTTGCGTTTTTGAAGTTTTGTGCAGCGCGTTGTTTCATGATTTTCATGTGATGGAACAAACGGCGTTCTTCTTCGTTCCAGCGTTTCAAATCGTCGCCAAGCAGTTCTTGGCGTTTCGCACGTGCTTCCGGGAACGTTTTGTACGAGCCACCATGCACCCAACAACCCGAACCTTCAATGACCACTACTTTGGTTGAGCATTGTTCAAGCAAGGTGCGGTCGTGGCTGACCATCAAGATGGTGGACTTGCATGACTTGATCTGTTCCTCAAGCCACTTACGGGTTGGAATGTCGAGATAGTTGTCTGGTTCGTCAAGCAGCAGTACATCGGCGCCACTCGTGAGCAAAAGGTCGAGGACTAGTCGCTTGCGCTCGCCCCCAGAAAGTTCAGAAACTAGTCGTGTGGAGAAGTCCTCAACGGGTGTCTTTACGCTGCGTTGTGCTGATGCTTGCCATTTTGCTTCAAGGTCGTATCCGCCAAGATCGCCCCAATCGGCGAGTGCGTTGGCATAACCCATTCCGTCATCGTCGCCACTGCTGAGAGCTTTCTCTGCAGCAACTAATGCTCGTCCTGCATCACGCAAATTCTTTGGAGCAACTTCAATCAACATTTCTCGCAACGTGTCGTTTGGTCGCGACATGCCTACGTCTTGGGTCATGTTCAACATTGTTCCGCCAATAGCGAACTCGCCACCATCGGCTTCAATCTCTTGAGTCAGAATTCGCAAAATAGTGCTTTTACCAACTCCGTTAGCACCAACGATTGCTGCATGTTCTCCAGGTGAAACTTTGAAGCTCACATCAAAAAACAATTGGTCAGCACCCGGCGGGCCGTATTCAAGTTCGCTCACCACGATGCTGCTCATCCGAAAGAGTCTGTCTGATAAATGGCTGAGTTACGCTGTGAAATGTGAAGAATCAGCGCGCATTTGGTCTTTTGCAGGTGACCAATGCGGTGTCGGGAATATCAAATGGCGTGGTCTTGATTACCGTGCCGTGGATTGTGCTTGAACTCACAGGTTCGGCAGCAAAAGCGGGGCTTTTGGCGGCTTTATCCAGTCTCCCGGGCATTGTGGTTTCACCCGTTGTTGGCGGGCTCATTGACCGGTTCGGACGCAGAGCGATCTCCATGTTTTCCGATGTGATGTCGATGGTTTCCGTGCTGATGTTCTTGGTGGTCAACGCTGTTGGCGACTTGACGTATACGTGGATTTTGGTGATCGCGGTGCTTGGTGCATGTTTTGACCCAGCTGGTTACACCGCGCGCAAAGCACTTATTCCGAATGCAGCAACTGCTTCAGGAATTGAAATCAATTCGGCAAATGGACGACACGAAGGAATTTTTGCGATTGGTTGGATGGTTGGACCAGCAATTGGCTCTGCTTGCATTCAGTTCAGCGGCCCAATGCTTGCCTTTGCGGTAACTGCAGCCATGTTTGCTGTTGCCACAATTGCCGTGTCGTTAATGCACGTAGATGACGAGCATGGCAAAACAGTGGCACACCACGAAGACGGACACGAATCGTTCTTTTCGTCATTACGTGAAGGTTTTCATGCGCTCACACGAGACAAACCACTGTTTGCACTTGCAATTGGATTCATGTTTTTGTCGGGCTTGTACATGCCAATTGACACGGTGATTTTCCCTGCATATTTTGAATCCATTGATAATGCAACGGGATTAGGTGCATTGTTTGCGGCGCTCGCTGCGGGAATGGTGATTGGATCATTTGCTTACGGCCGACTCGCTGCAAGGTTTTCGACAAGTGCATTGCTTCGCTTGGTCATGATTGTGTCCACGGTTTCGCTGTTCCCGCTGGTGATATTGCCTCCAACGTGGCTGTTTGTGGTGCTTGGATTCTTTGCCGGATTGTCATGGGGGCCGTTCAACCCGTTGTGGAATTCAATCGTGCAGAAACGTGTTGCACCAGAGTTGCAGGGTCGTGTGTACGGGTTACAGATGTCGCTCTTGTATGCCGCTCCACCACTTGGCCAGTTGATTGTTGGCGCTTGCGTTGACCATTTTGGTCTGCAGCCAACATTCATTGTGGTGATGGCGATATTCGGGGTAGTGGGGTTCACCTTCGCTGCAACTCCAATCTTGCGCAAGCTTTAGAGTGGCTACATGCCACTTCATCCGCAAGCTCAAGCAGTAGCCGACTTCTACGCAGCAATACGTACCACTCCGTTTGAGGAGTTGCCGCCAACTGAAGCAAGAGCGTTGTATGCCGCAGGTCAAATTCCCAGTACCGAAGTGGTGCATGAAATTCGAGACGTGCAAGTGGGTTCAATTCCGTGTCGTTTGTATCGGCCATCTGCCAAGACCGACCTTGGTTTACTGGTGTTTTTCCATGGTGGTGGTTGGGTGATTGGCGACCTGAATTCACACGATGGCGTGTGTCGGTCACTTGCCAATAAATCTGGACATGCTGTGCTGTCTGTGGACTATCGACTTGCCCCAGAACATAAATTTCCCGCGGCTTATGACGATTGTGTAACCGCGCTGAAGTGGGCTCATGAAAACGCAGGTGTGTTGGGAATTGACAACACACGAATGGCTGTTGGTGGCGATTCTGCGGGTGGAAACCTGGCTGCAGCGGTGACTCTTGCCGAAGTGGTGCCCTTGAAGTTCCAAATGCTGATTTATCCAGCCGTGGATATGCGTATGGAGTCACCTTCAATTACTGAAAATGCGAATGCTCCTATTTTGACCAAGGCGGTCATGACGTGGTTTGTGAATCACTACATGAGTAGTGATTCAGACAGAACAAACGTCAAAGCCTCACCGATGGTTGCAAGCGATGATCTGTTGAAGAGAATGCCGCCGGCGATTGTGATTACTGCTCAATACGATCCGCTTCGTGACGAAGGCGAGGCATATGGAAAGCGGTTGGTTGAAAACGGCGTTTCAACAACGATTACTCGTTACAACGGAGCATTCCATGGATTCTTCAACATGATCACCATTTTGGATGATGCGCTATCGGCGCATGCCCAAGCGTCAACTCTGTTGAAGAAGTATTTGGACTAACGAATTATTCGTTGCCCTGCACGCGCTCAAGTTGAGTGTTGTCGGCAGCTAGAAGGCCAAGGGCATCCCCAGGCGTAATTGCTGTGCAGAATTCGCCATGCAAGTTGGCAACGGTCATGTCGTGCACGAGCTCTGGGTCGTAGTCGGCTCCATCCCAACCGATTCGATTTGAGGTGGAGCAGCAGTCTGGAACGAGGTAGGTGTCGAAGCCAAGGTTGCCTGCCATGCGCGTAGTGGTTTCAACGCACATGTTGGTGAAGAACCCAACGATTACTAAGCGTTGGATACCTTTGCGACGCAGTTCAATTTCTAAATCTGTGCCTACGAATCCGCTGTTCACATCTTTTTCAACCACGATGTCGCCAGGTTGAATTTCAAAGCCGGGTTTCTGATCGCCGGTAGGAAGCGAAAACTTCAATGGTGAATTGGCCTCGCGTGAATCATGGCGCGTATACGCAATAGGTAATCCTTTTTCGCGAAAACCCGCGAGCAAGCGAAGCATGTGCGATTCGGCATCAGGGTTATTGCGACGACCGGTTGGCCCGCCCCAATGTTGCAGAACATCAACACCTTTTTGCACGTCAATCAACAAGAGGGCGGTGTCACTACCGAATTTTTTTATCATGCAACAATTTTATGACTGTCAGTCACTGTTTGGTAGCCTCATCGGGTGGAAAATGCTGAATTTAATGTGCTGTATGAGCGCACGAATAAGCAAATTTCGCAGTATGTCTTCCGTCGCATTTCATTTGATGTTGAAGATGTAGTTGACGATATTTACACCACCGCTTGGCGAAAGCGTGAAGATCTACCGAACGATGATGAAGAGGCTCTGCTGTGGCTCTATGCGGTTGGTCGCAAAGTTATTGCAAATAAGGTTCGGTGGAAAGCCCGTCTAGATCGATTCAACAAGTTGAATAATCCGCTAGTTGCTGCAGAGGCAAGAAATGGAAGCCCACGAGACAATTGGGTTCAGGAAGCATTAATTTCAATGCCGGTAATTCAGCGAGAGACTCTGATGCTTGTGGAGTGGGACGGATTATCTATTGCTGAAGCAGCCGTAGTGCTCGGAGTTCCCGGAACTACTGTAACGAAGCGCCTGCATAGCGCTAGGGAAGTATTCGCTAAGAATTACTCAGTAATTGAAGAAAGAGAAAAGTAACGGGTCTCTTGCGGAGTACGAAGCGATAACGGAATGACATCAAGTGCTCCAGCGCCTTTGTGCCGCCAGGTGAATAGTGCTTTTCCAGTTTTGTCAACAGGTGAATACACCCAAACCTGGGTTTTCGTGTTAATCGTCAATGTTTGCGTTATTTCTGGTGTGTTGCTGTCGTACACACCGACAACAACTTTTTCACCTTTTTTCTGAATGGAAATTGGTAAAACGGAATGACCTTTATTTTGAAAATACATTCCAAGCGTGGAAGTGGCTCCACGAACTACACCTTGACGTATTTCGTTGACCAATTGTGATGGTTTCAGCGAGCGGGATAAACGACTTTTTGCAGCCACGCTGGGAAGCATTTGAGTTGCCCACCAATAGTCAATATTTGTAGTGACTTCCTCTGCAGCAACTAGTGATGCAGGGGTTCCTCCTTCAGCATGAATTTTTGCTGCCAGGACAGTAAGGCCTTCACAGCGACCGGTGGCTAGTTGATCCTCAACCTGAGTGGCGAACTGTTCTGCAGATTGAAGTGGAATACAGGGATCGTTTGTTGAGACATTTGTACAAATTGATGCTCGGCCAAAAAGTTGAATGAGCAATTGGACGCCGGTTCCACGCTGCGGATTAGAAGTCCAGTTTGCAAATGAAAACCCGTCGCGTTGCGGAAGAAATCCTGAATTCACCCGAAAGGAAGTTGTTTTCTCCACTTGCTTTGCGGCAACTGCTTCGGGCAAACCGGTTAGTACGACAAATAGAGCCATGCCAACTACAACATGACGACATTTGCCACTCCGTATGTTCACCTGTAACTCCTTTTGGACGCGCAGAAACAAGGGTGGGTAATCCCTTGTCTTGTGAGGGATATCAGCCTAGATGAACTTTTATCCCTCATCACAACGTGGAGTCGAGACTCCTTTTGTTGTCACTCGATAGATCGGCAGATCCAGGACACTCTTAAGGCAATTTAGGGATAACCCTCACACGTCGAGTATCAACTTTCAAGTTTGAGGGAAGTCAATTACTTGCAGCGGACATCTTCCTTATTGACTGCAACACCTAGGAGCACTCCTTGAGCACCAATGAAGAGGAAGCAATGAAAAATTTACGAGCATCAAATCCTGAGACGCATGGCGCCGATGAGCGACGTGCAATACCAAACTTCGCAAAGCGCAATCAGGCTCGAATGGTTCGTCGTTTATCTATTGGTGTTGCTGCCATTGCAGTTCTTTCTGTACCTGCAGTTTTGAATTTTGTTGGCCAGGGTGGTTCAGGCGATGAAGTTCAAATTTCAAGTGAGATTTTTGACGGCACAAAAGGTGCAACTCAAAAGGGTGACAAAAAGGGTGGCAAAAAAGCTACAACGAGTGCGCAGTCTGTTTCATTTTCTGGTGCGCCTTCGCTAGAACTTGGTGCTCTTGCTTCAGAGTTAGTTGGCGCTGATCAAAATTTCCGCTCTGCACGAGATGGTTTCTCTTTCCCTAACTATTCGGGAAAACCAACGAACGATGAAATTGACGCAACTGTGATGGCTGCATTGTTTGGAAAAGAAGCAGTTTGTGTAGACAAAAATGCAGAGTTGTGCGCGATGCTGCCGGGTGCTCAAGCAGTTGCAAATCAGTTAAATGAAGCTATGGCTTCGGGCCGTTGTGAAGGTATGTCAGTTCTTGCTCAACGTTTTTACGACGGGTATGAATCTCGGCCAAATGGTGCGTCATCGACAGCTCAAATTGCTCAAGATTCTGTTGCGAAACAAATTGGCTATTGGTGGGCGACCCAAGTTGCACCATCGGTTTCATCAAATTCAAAGCTTTACCGCGCTATGGCTCCAACTCAGATAACAAATGAGTTGATTAACGGACTTCGATCACGTGCAGGTTTCACACTCGGTTTGTACTCATCTGCAGGCGGGCACTCTGTAACTCCAATTGCTGTCACAAAAGACGGAAATAATTTCAATATCTATGTGTATGACAACAACTATCCCAGTGAAATTCGAAAAGTAATTGTTGATTCAGCAACACAAACCTGGACGTATGCTGCTGCGGCTTTGAGCAGTGGCGCTAGTTCAAGTACTTGGACGGGTACCGGAGCGGGATCAATGGATCTCACTTCCATGGCATCGCGTTCGGATCGCCCATTCAAGGTTTCGCTCGGCGGAACAAAGGGTGTGAAGGGAACGAGTTATTCGGTCATCGTTACACAGAAGGGCAATTCGACTGATCCATTGGGTTTCAAGTTGACCCATCGTTTTGGCGAAGTGAATTCGTTGGATCCAAATTCGGTTTCAAAGGCAACCTTTCCGGTCAAGTCCTTCCTCGGAGCAGGAGGCAATCAAGGAGCCATCGCTTACATCCCAACGGCTTTGAGCGAAGCGAGCGGAATGAAACTTGAAATTGTGGGTGGCAAAAATACGGGTAAGTACACCGTTTCACTCATGCGTACGGGTGCAACAGGAGCGGTAGTTGAGTCAAACTCGAAGTTTGATATCTCAGTGGCGAATAATTCATTCAGCACTGTTCTTGCTGTTGACCTATTAAATCCTTCGCAGAAGGCACTAGTTCGGTTGTCAAATGGCAACGCCGGTGTTGATATTGGCTTAGTTGATGGACAGTCTGTTGAAGTGTCGTCTCCAATTACTGATGACGATGCGTTTCGTGGTGCACGCCGAATTGATAGTTCTGGTCCTCCCTTTGTTATTTCAAAATGGAATGGCGAGGAAATCGCTTCTGGAAAAGTTGAAGAACAGCTCAGCAAGGGTCAAGCGAAAATTGTCAAATTTGCTGTTGATTCCCAAACAGGAAAAGTAAACAGGCGTTTTGTAGATACCACTAAATCAATCATTGACGAAGTTTTTGTTCAGACGTTGGTTCCAGGCAAGAAATATTTGAGCTATGACATAGTCATCAAGAAGCCGTCTGCGGCTCTGATCGATGTATTTGATCCAATTCAGTTGCCAACTCGTGCAATTGCTGGACCGACGACTACAACAACGACACCGATTTCCACAACGACCACGGTTGCGCCGGGTGCCCCACCTTCACCACCAACGACGCTTGCCCCAGAGTCAATTGTTGTAAGGCTGAGTGCACAGCGCTATTACGGCGACACGAATAGCTCCATTAAGGGCACTGATTGGGGTATGACCTGTGATGACTCAAACAGTTCTGCCACGGGCTGCTCATTCCTAACGAATGCTATGAAGACCGCTCCGATGAGCGATTGGCTGAACATGTCCTTGACCCTAAGCCAAACGGCCAAAGTGAATTCCTATTCGTCAGAAACAGATGGCGATGATATGTCCGCTGAATTGAAGGCGATAGCTGGATGGCCATCGAATTATTCAGCCAAGATCATTGTTCAACTTGAAGTTATGCCAAGGCCAGTCACGGTTTTTGCTGTTGATAAGACGATTGCGTTTGGTGAAAAAGTGCCGCCACTGACGTACAAGGTTGTTGAGGATGAAGACCTTGAGTTGATAGGTGACTTGGAAGTTGTTGGTTTTCCGGTGAATGCCGGTTCATACGATATTTCTCAGGGAACGCTGACTAATGCAAATAACCCGAACTATCTGATCAAGTTCACTAAAGGAACATTGACGATCACAAAGATTGAGCAGGATGTTCTTGCTGTGACTACTTCTGGTGTGGTTTTTGGGTCGAATGTTGGTCTTGCATCTGAAGGTGGTTCGGGTACGGGTGCTACTAGTTATGTGGTGGCTGATGCTGGTTCTGCTGGT
>JACCDJ010576195.1_pt1 | contig 14693 bp, 12 predicted proteins | sample 7444481 | NCBI WGS metagenome assembly JACCDJ01 (sample SAMN15323435, study PRJNA562643) | freshwater metagenome | isolation source: river surface water | place: USA:Blue River Watershed | collected 2017-08-15 | reverse complement strand
TTAAATATTTTCTTTCTTTGTGGTTCGGAAAGTGATTTTATTGCATCAGAAAGGTCTTTCATTGCAAAATTATATGCTTTTTCCAATTCTCCTCTACCTGAAAACTTATCAGCAACACCTTTTATATCCAAAGCACCTGCTCCACGATTTTTTAAATGTCCTTTATTACGAGCTGCAACTAATCTACCACCAACCCAAGAGATTGCAAGGGCTTGCCCATCAGTTTTTTCTCTTGCAAGTTCCAAATTTCCATCTAATGCACGATTTACAATATCTTTCAATTGTCCAAAAGTTAAATTGATTTCAGTATCAAATGGGTGATTCATGTGCCCATACGCACCACCTTCTTTTAGAAGAACTTCGTTTAATAATTTACCTAATCGTATCATTTGTTTCCCTCGTATTTTTTATTCCAAACATACTGAAATAGCTCTCCCCATGTAGGATAATCCATCTTTCCATCCCACTCATACTTGTAAGATGTTTTACTACTAAATGATTTTCCTGTCTTATTAAGAGCAGTTCTTCCTAATCCTTTTACATTAGTAGATTTTGATTTTGTATCTTTTTTACCACCAAAGTATTGTTCTTGTCTTTTATCATCTTTGTAGTGTAAAAAGATTTGATATCCTCTATCTACATCTTTAATCTTATTTACGATACTTTGCATCAAATTTTCTACCTTTGGGTATTTCTTAAAAAATGCTTCAACTCTTTTTGGTTCTATATATCTTGCAGCAACTTCGTTTACTTTTTGCTGTTTATCTAATTGTTTTCTCAACTTCTTCATTTTTTTCTCGTGATTATCCATCCACTCTTGGTCAGGATATCCATGAGGAGCAAGTTCTTCTATTTTATTATTTATTTTTTCAAATTTTTGTAATTCAATTGCACGAAGTTGTTTTAGTGCATCTTCATAGGTATCATGTGTACCCAATCGTTCACCACCCATTTTAGGATATACTACCCACTTATTACCAACTTTCTGAATTGTTTCTTCAATCTTTTTAAGTTTGGTATAATATCTTGGGTCTTCAACTAAATGGTCCATTGCTATTTCTTTTGCAATTTCAATATCAGTTGTGTGTTCTCTTTCTACTTTATATCCTTTTTTAAATTCATTTGTCAATTCTTCGATAGAAACATTATGTTTTTTTGCAATATCAGATAGGGTCATACCTTGTGATAATCCACCAGGAATTTTAGATTCTTTTTTAATTGTTTTTTTAATAACTTCATCAGGTGATTTAAAATCAGCTTTTAATATACGATTATATTTTGTTGTTTTTCCACCATCACCATGAACATTTAATGGTAATCCCTGGTCTACAGCTCTTTCTAATTCAAATTCAGAAGGAATTTCATGAACTAATGAAAATCCTGGTAAGTTTGCTAAATAGTATTCTTGGGTATCATATTCTTCCCAAGAATGATTGTACATATAACCAGTAGCACCAGCTGCATCGTTAGCAGTCATTGAACCTCTAACTCCATCGTAAAAACCATAGTTTGCTTCATCTATGGTATCTTCTGATTCAAATGATAAGATTGGGTCAGATGATTTAAAATCATCTTTTCTCATTACAGTTTTTGCAATTGCTTGATTTGCTTGTTTAACAAATGGTATGTTTATATCATATCGTTTATCTCTAACAACAATTTCTTTATATTTTTCTAAAAATTCTTTAAATTTATTTTTTATTCTTGATAGTCTTTTAAAAAATCCGGTTAATTCTGCATCAGAAATTGGTTTACCATTTCTTGGGTCATTAACTCTATCAAAAAAATGTTTTGTAAATTCAATATCTTGTGGAGATAATTGTTTTTCTGCATATTTCTCAACTCCTTTTAATTGAGACATACTCATTTCATTTGTGGGAGTATTAAAAGTTAAATTACTTGGATACTGATGAACTCCTTTAAATCTATCTGCCTCTTTTTGTTTCAGTGCAGGTAAAAATCTAAACTTGGCAAGTTTTAAAACTTTTCTTTTTTTCTTTTGAACCATTTGGGAAACTCTTTGTTTTTGTGGCAAAGAAAGTTCATCGTATTTTTTTAATCCAAATAATCGCTGTGTCCATTCCTTTCTCACATATAAATAAGCAAGTTTGTATGCTCGTTTATACAAAACTGAATATGGTTTTTTTCGAATTTGAGTTCGTTGTTTTTTAATATTGATTAGTTTTTTATTTTTTTGAAATGCCCATCTTCTTGCAGCTCTTTGTGCTTGTGTTAATGCTTCCATCATGACTGGATTTGAACCCAACCATTCATTTTGCATCATATTGTTTACTAATTCAACATGGGATTCTCCTGCTAAAACAATAGGAATTTTACCATTAGAAGATAATTCTTTGGTTTTTCTTAGTAAATTTACATCTCTAAATTTATTAAATGATTCTTGTGCATCATTTACTTTTGTTTTTACATCATTATTATCTTCTGCAAATGATAATCTATATAAAGTATCAATATCTTCATCAGATGGATTAGAATCCCATTTATCTGATAAAGGTAGATTTGCTTCTTTTGCGGAATTTCGTAGTAATTCCTTTCCTTTATCAGTTAAGTAATCTTCGGGTGACATATCTTCTATACTATCACCCTGTCCTATCATACTTGCCCAATTGGCAGCCATGACTTCTTCATTACTTAAACCAGTTTGTTCTTCTTGGTATTTGTATAATGGTGATTCGTTATCAAACACATTTGTTTCATCTCCATCCCAAGTATCCACACCTGCTCCAATTTTTTCAAATTGTTTTTGAGCATATTTCATTTCTCCGGTAAATTCAAATTTATTATTTTCATCTGCAAATCCACCCTCACCCACAAATACTATATCTTTCCACTTATCTTGTGGTATAGTTGATTTTACATGGTCAAGAATATCATCAACCATTTTTTTGTTTCCATGTTGTGTACCAAAAACTTCACCGCCTCCTTCAAGTTTAGTAGTTTGGATTTCTTTACCTGACTTTGTTCCTTTAAATGTGGTTACTTTTGATTTTGGTTCTTTTTTAGGTTGTTGTTTTGCCGGGTCTTCATCAGGTAATTGTTTTTGATATTGTTTACCTGCCGGAGTTTTCGGTTCTAATGAAGTTCCTTGCTTAGGTTGTTCTTTTTTTTTACCATCAGTTCCTACTTCATAGTAAGAACCATCTTCACCTTTTCTAAAAGTTGGTGAATCGGCATTTTTTTCTTGTCCTTTTAATTTATAATTTCCAAAAGAAACGTGAGTATATTTTTCATCTTCTTTACTTTCAAAAATTACTTGTTTTCCTTCTTTTAGTATTCTAAAAGTAACTACTTTCTTACCATTTATGGTTGGCATACCATATTCATCTTTACCAATAGTTTTTACAACTACTTTTTTGTTTTTGAATTTACCCATTAAAAGAGTATCTCCGATTTCTACTGGTAATGTGATTGATTCTCGTTGAATTGTTTTATCAGATTCTTCTGCATCTTTTTTAGTACCTTTAGCAAGTTGAGTTGCAAGGTTATCATCATTTTTTAATGCTTTATCAACTACTGAATAACCAACTAATGATGCTGTTCTGGTTGCGTGTTTAAACCATTTATCATACGCACCATTTACCATTACATCAAATTCACCAATTGGGTCTTTTTTACCAATTGCACCTCTTGGGAAGAATGTAACTCTACCAGTAGGTCCTTCGGGATATGTAATGTAATCATCCATTGAATCATCCATAACCATATTGATTATTTCCCACCCAATTTGTTTAGCTCGTTCACCGTTTATAACCTTAAATGAATTATAATCGGGTAAAAAAATTACCGGTCCATCATCAACCATATCTTGACCAATTCCTGATGATACCTCTATTAGTATATCTTCAAGTTCGGTTTTTGATAAACGAATACAAGATTCTTGTAGTTTGTTAGTAATTAAGTTGAATATAGTTTTATTAAATTTTGGATACGCTCTATCTAAAAAGAAATTCTTTTTTTGTTCTTCTGTCCCAGTACCCAAGCCAACTCTAACTTCTGTTCCTGAAACTGAATTAGCCTGCATTGGTGAAACGTAAACATAACCCCTGTCTTTATATCCCTCGGTTGGATTATCGTTCCATTTTTGGAAATATTTACCACCTAATCTACTTGCATCCTTTTCACCAACTACCGTTACAAAAGCAGTACTTTTTTCATCAAACTTTTTTAATATTTCAGTAGGTGCATAAGGATTTTTAACCTCAAATATTTTGTTTGATGGAACACCAAACATCGTGGTCATGATTGTTTTCTTTTCCTTAAAATTAAATGGTGATTTTGGTTTCTCTACTTTGTTAGACGTACCGATATATACACTATCTTTTCCAAACTTCTTAACTAAGTGTGAATAAGTTGCGTAATGACCTTTATGAAAAGGTTGAAACCTACCAACATAAACAACAATTGTTTTATTTATGGGAGTAGGTTCTTCTAATAATATTTGTTCAACTAAATATTTTGTAAGTTCGTTCATAAAAAGAAATACCTCGTCAGTAATAAATATATTATACTGAAAGATTAGTGATTTTTATAAACGAATGGGTCTCTTTTACGAAGTTCTTCTAATTTTTTCTTGTAGATTTCTTGTCTTCTTTTTTCTTCTTTTTTATTCTTAAACCAAAGAATAATTTTCTTGATTGGGTTCATGTTCTAATAATTTATAAAGGTTATTTACATATATATCTGATATACTTTCTTCACTCATTGAAAGTAAATGATTTCTATTATGTTCTAATATAGGATATAATTTTTCATTTAAAATATCCCATTCTTCATTTGTTTTTTCAATAAGTGTTTTTACTACTTCAAATACCTTGATAATTCTTTGTGAATTATTTTGGATATCATCGTATGATTCATCCCAAAAATCTGAAAAAGTCTTGAACCCCCACTTTTTAAGTTGTTTTATGATACCTGGTTTACCAAGTATTACAAATGGGTGTAAATGTGCAATACCCTTTAAAGATTTTTCAGAAATGTAATGTCCATGTTCGTAGAATAATGTTTCGGTAATCAGACTAAAATAAGTATTCATATATGGTTCTTTTTGTTCAAATCCAAATCCCCACACCGAACCTACATTTTCAAAATCAATTACACTTTTGTTTACTTTTCTTAGTTTAAAAAACCCATTTATCATTTTAGATTTATATGATTTATCTTCAATATATGAAATATTATCATAATCAGTTCCATTTGATAATTCAAGACCCAAATCACCATGGTCCCATAATGATAAATCTATTGAATATTCACACGAATCGGCTAATCTATCATTGTGTAACAAACTTAAAATTATAACTCTGTGAGGTGCTATTCTTCTATTATATATTAAACACTTCTTTGGCCTATTTTTAGTATTTTTTAACTCATCAAGATTCATCAACGAACACTCATTTGCGTTACCATTAAATTCGAACACCGAATCTCTACTTAAAAGATGTTCGGTTTCTTTTTTCTTTGCAGTCAAAGACCAACAATAATAGGCAGTGTAAAATTGTTCAATTTCAGGATTGTTTTTTAAGTATTCTTCATATATGCTTCGTGTGTTCATAGAAGCAGATATAACAATTACCTTTTTAGGTGATAAGTTTATTTCTTTACATTTTTTATGAAGATTTTCAAATAAAGAATTTCGTATATCCCCCTCACTACTATAATCCATAACTAAATAAAAATTACTTGCATTTCTTAAATAGTTTTTGGAAATTTCTGATATAAAATCAAATGAGTGATTGTTTTCGTGATAATTTGTGTTTCTACCTGTACAAGTATCTATACTACCGTATGGGTGTATTGTCATAAAGAAGTTTGAAAACTCATTATCACCATCTTCTAATAAATTTGTATCGGGATTTAATCGTACTTCTGAAATGTGTTTATCATTTAAATCTAACGGTAAATTTAAATTACAATCATATACTGGAACTTGGATATATTTTAAATTAAATTTTTCTATAAAGTTGTGATTTACAACAAAATTATTATCCCACATATCATTAGTAAAATTCCAATTCCATGCGGTTGGTACAAATCCACCCGGTCCTTTAACATCAAATAATCTTTTAATTTTCATAATATAATTCAGGATATTCTACTAAAATAATTGGGCCGTTTGAAGATAAAGCTTTTTTGTATGCAGGTAAAATTTTATCAGCAGAATCTAATTTAATAATTGGTATATATTTTAATATAGATGAAAATTCATCTGAATAATCTGCTTTATGTTGATGGCCTGGGTCTAATGGTTTATCAGAACCTTTACCCACTCTAATAATAACATTTGCACAATATTCACCATCTGACATTGCTTCTAATTTATCTAAATGATTTACCAATTGATTAGTTGCACAAATAAGAAAATCCCAACGTGGATAAAATGAAACAACTCTATGACCGGTCATTGCTAAACCGATAGTCATTCCCATTTGTGTTTCTTCCATTACGGGTGTTTCAATCATTCTTTCTTTTGGTAATCCCTCAATAGTTTTACTCATCGGATTACCATAATAAACAATTTGTTGTCCAATGAAAATAGTACTTGGGTCTTCCATTGTTAATTTCATTGCCTCAGTCAATGCATCTAAGTATGGGGTAAATTGTGGTGAACTCATAATTATGGTTTTGAATTTGGATTATACTGATGTTTGTTTGCTTTATACCACTCAATAGTTTCTTTTAAAGCTTGTTTTAAATCTCGTTTTGGAAACCAACCAGCATCGTTAATTTTCTTTGATGATAATAAACGAACCGGAATCATTGGTGCTTTATTGTTTACAAACTCTATTGGATTTGTATTTCCTTCGATTTCTTTAATCCAACCCAACACTTCGTTTACACTATATCCCTTACCATACGCAACGTTGAATATATTGAATGTATCGTTGTTTTCAGCAACCCAAATAAATCCATCTGCCATATCTTCAACGTGTAATAAATCTCTCACCTCACTACCATCACCCCATACCGGAATCGGATTTAACCTATCTGCAACTTTTCTGATGTTTGCAGGAGTAACATGACATTTTTCAAAATCAAATTTATCGTTTGGTCCAAATGCATTTGAAGGTCTAACAATCAAACATTGCATTGGATTGTGAATTTGGTGTGAGAAATAATCACATAACAATTCACCATATCTTTTCATATTACCAACTGCACCATAAATAGGGAATGTTGGTGTTGCGTGAACGTTAATATCTTCGGTACAAAATTCATCTTTCATATCTGGGTAGACAGTGTTAGATGAAATAAATAAGAATTTACCAACTTTATTTCTCCAACTTTGTTCCATTAAGTTTACATTCATCTCCACATTTGGAGTAACGTGTAAAAGTGGATTTTCTTTTGTATCCAATGCATTTGAAGTATTTGCTGCACAATGAAATACCACATCCACATCTTTTGTAATTTTTTCACAAAAATCGGCATTTTGTAGATTTCCTACAATATGTTCTACCGTATCAGTTCCTTCGAAATCATTTCTTAAATTTCTACTGAATGAAGTTGAGCGTAAATTCGTATATCCTTTTTGGTGTAATAATCTTAATAAATGTGAACCAATGAATCCACTTGCACCCGTAACTAAAATCTTGTCTGTTTTTTTCATAATTTTTCTATTTTTTCTTTTACATTTAAAAAATGTTGATGTAATTTTACTTTATTTTCTTCTGCTTGTATAAAAGCTAATTTGTATTTTTGTTTTAATAAATTAGTATCTTCGGATAGTATCGATTTTATGAATTGATTTACATTTTCAATATCAGAATAATCTATACCAAAATAATTTATATCTATACCTAAATTTTTATAAGAATTTATTATATCATCAGTTTTTTCATTATATATTATAAATGGCACTCCACATAATAATGGTTTGTATGTTTTTTCAGTTATTAAATTTTCCATAGTTTCACTAACTATTTCAAACATACATTTTTTGTAAAATTTTAATATATCCGATGTATATAATGAACTATGTTCATAATTTGCTTCACCAGAATTACCTGGAAATAATTCTTTCTCTAAGAAAATATTTTTAAAATTAAAACTTACTAATAATTTATCTTTTTCTGTGTTATTTAATTTTTCGTACAAGTTGTATAATTTAGTTCGATATTTTCGTTCTCTATTATTTAAACTTAAAAAAACTTTCTCATGATTTTGTTCAAAGTGATTATATTCATTTTGGTGTAATAAATGTCTTAAAAGATAATGTACAAAAACACCAATATATAAATTTTGTTCAAATTCTTTTTTTGTTGTTATATAAGTTACTTGATAAAAAAGTAAGTTTTTATTTTTAAAAAACCAATCATTTTTTTCAATATAATCTACATCATCATCTCTTAAAAAACTTACATCATCCCCAACTAATACAATTTTCAAATCATTATTAACAAATTTATTTATAAGAGTTTGAAAAACTTCATTTTCTATAAATTTTTTAATATATGCAAAATAACAATATTTTATAAAAATTTTTTTCTTATCATATAACCTATCTATTAGATTATTTTGTTCATCGATTATTTTAGAAAAAAAATCTGGATTTAATGAAATATCAAACTCATTATTTGAATCAAATGGATTTAGCCATTGTTTTTCAGGATAATATATTTTATTTGTTTGAATATTCATTTAAATAATAATCTATTGTTTCTTTCAACCCTTCCTTTAAAGATACTTTTTGTTTGATTCCAAATGATTCTGCTCTTTCGGTACTCATCAATCTTTTTGTATCACCATTTGGTTTTGTTGGGTCCCATTCAATATCAACTTTAATTCCATACATTTCTTCATAGATTTCTACCAAAGTTTCTGCAAGTTCTTTGATTGTTACCCCAGTTCCACTACCTAAATTGATTGGTTGTGTAATACCTTGTTCGTATGCTTGAATAATTCCATCTGCAACATCTCCTGCGTAGATAAAATCTCTGATTGGAGAACCATCTCCCCAACATACTAATGGATGTTCTTTCTCACCAAATAAACGTTTGATTAGGGATGCAATGACAGTAGATTCTGGTCCGAAATTATCATGTCTACCATAAATGTTTGCAGGTCTTACTATTGATGCTTTATTCCAATTATACGATACGGAATAAACTTCTGCTTGTAATTCTCCAAGTCTTTTTGCCCACCCTGCGTATTTATCTTTTTCTGATGGGAAGGTTTTCCAAACATCATCTTCATAAAATACCTCCGCCGGTTGATATACTCCGACCGTTGATGTATAAACATACCACTCTACATTTTCTAAACGTGCAGCTTCCATCATATTTGTGTTGAACTGCAACATCGGTACAAAATAATCTGCAGGTTGTTCTGCTGCTCGTTTGGGTGAACCTTTCACACCAGCAATGTGAAAAATTATATCCTGTCCTTCAACAACTTTTTTACAATTTTTAAATTCTCGTAAATCAGCCTTTATAAATTGATAATATTTTTCACCATATCTTTCTAATTGATTTATCGGTTCAACAATATCAACTGCGGTAACGAATGCACCTTTTGCCAGACATTTATCAACCATGTAATTACCAACAAGACCGTTGGCGCCAGTAATCAAAACCTTTTTATTTTTCATAATCTTTATTTTATATAAATATATACTAAATGATTTTACTTCGTAATAAATCAGTAAAATTTGATTGAATAAATATCTTATCAAATTCATATAAACGATTCACTTCATCTACAAAATCATTATATTTTTCATGGTCTTGCATCCAAACAGCCTTTTCCTTAAATGAAGTAAAATCCATGTGTGTCCATTGATAAATTTTACCAAAATAAACCAAAGTTGCCTCTGGATAATTTTGTTTTGAAATTCGATTTTCAAATTTTTTATATATCAATTCTGCAAACTCTCTCATTTCCTTGTAATTATCCAATTGTGTAACAAATGAACATCTCAAATTTTGGATAGTTGGAATAGATGCTATAAAATCTAAGTTTTCCATTAAAATATCCCAATTACCACCCAACCTAACTTTATTTTCATAGGTATCTCTTGTTGCTGCATCTATTGAAATTTCTACCGATTTTACATAAGGGTGAGCCATTTTAATTCGTTCCCAATTTTTTTCAGTAAACAAATTTGCGTTTGTTGTTAGATAAATATCATCTAAGTTTGGCCATAATTTTGGGTCAAATTCAAATAAAAATTTTCTAAATGATTTTGATGCCCAAGGGTCTCCACTACCAGTAATAGCAAGTTTTCTAGCTTCTTTTGAGTAATTATTTTTAATAAAATCAGTTATGTTATCTATTTTTATAATCTCATCTGGTTTCGCCATGATAACGTGTAATCTACATGATGGGCATCTTAAATTACAACTATCATCGTATGTAAAATTTATTGAACCTGGTCCATTACTTATTTTAGTAGTATCTAATATAAACCCATCGTGCATTTTAAATGGAAGTTCATTTTTAGGGATAAAAAATCCACTTGGTTTTTGAGTATGTATCAATGTACTTAAATGTGGACATGCAGTTTTATGACAATGGGAATAAGTACCATCTAAAATTGATTCTCTGATTTTTTGAGCAGTTTCTGATTTCCAAACATCATAGTTTAATGAACCGTCTTCATTTTTTGTGTACCACAACTTAGTTTCTAACCAAGTTGGACAACACAATGTTGCATGGTCTTCAAAAAATTCTATGTGTTTAAAAGGTTGGACACAAACGTAATCGTTTAATATATCTTCTTTATTATTTTTCATTTAAATTTTTTAAATTTCTTAAAAATGTATCAAGTTCATTCAATTGTAAATTGTTTAAAAAATTTTTATTGTAAATTGTAATTTCTTTTGCATCTTGATATAGATTATTTAGTTCTTCAATTGTTCTACTATTCAAATCTAATATTATTTTTGATACTGCAAAATATCGTTGTTCTGCATCTTCAATATCATCGTATGATTCATCCCAAAAATCTGAAAATGTTTTTAACCCCAATCTTTTTAATTCTTTTAAATAATTTACTGGTCCTAAAACTATAAATGGTTGATAATTTAAAACTGGTTTTAAAACCTTTTCAGAAACAAAAAGTTCATTATATCTAAATGAGGTTTCTGTTACAATATGAATACACGAATTTAAAAATAATTCTTTTTTAAAAGTATTGTGTGTTGAAAAATTAAAAATACCATTTGTATCTAATTCTATTGGTAATTTATTTTGGTACTCTTCTAATTTTAATTTTTCTTTTTGATATGGGTCACAATGTATCCCTTCCAAATTTAAAAAACTAAAATATGAATCAGAAAAATCATTAGTTAGATAATCATGATATAAAGAATATCTATGTTCTTTATCTATTGTACGATTAAAAGATAGAAATTTTTTATTTCTAAAATTATTTATTTCGTGTTCTTGTATTTCTTCACTAATATAACCTAAATCAGTTTTACCGTAGAAAGAATGTTTATATTTTATAAAATCTTCAACAAAATAATTGAAACAATGTAAATTTTTATATTTTAAAGCCATATTACTTGATAAAATAATTGTTCTATCAAGTAATTCAAATTTTTTTAATTCTTCAAGTAATAATAAATAATTTTCATCACTAGGGGGGTCTGCTATTGATGCTAATATCATCATAATATCGTTATCATACATAAATTGTTTGATGTTATTATGTACTAAATATTCAATATTATAAACAAATCCTTTTAGTGCTTCACTTGGTTCAATTAAAATAAAATTTTTATAATTAGATTTATACTTAGGGAAAACTGTGTAAGAAAAATCTGAGCATACCTTGTTACTAATTGGTCCATGAATACACCAATTTGGAAATTCACCGTGTTTATATGGTAATATAAAATTTAAAACACTACCCATTTTCCTGTCCCATAATGTGGGTATTTTGATTTATATTTGTAATAAATTACATCATTTGGTATTTCTCGTTGAATACCAGCCCATGTATTTAATGTTGGAGTATTTGTTGATACTTCATTATCTTCTACAATAAAGTATAAAGGTAAATCAAAGTTTCTAGCGTATTTATGTACTTCATAAAATAATCCAGTTTCAAAACTCATATCACCAATAAAACACCAAACTTTTTCAGTACCACCTTTCAGTTTAATTGATTTTGCAACACCAAGTGAAATTGGTAATGTACCTGTAACAATTGCTGAGGAATAAAAGTTTGCACCTTTATCTACTATTGTAATAGATTTTCCATCAAGTATTTTTTTCTTTAATTTTTTAGGTTCTACACCGTGTAATAACGCGTGATAATGAGACCTCCAAGTTGAAAATACCCAATCATCTGCATCTATCTTTTTAAAAATTTCTATCAACTGGTCTTCGTTGCCATTTGATAAATGTATTGGTCCTTTTATTTCTCCATTTTCCCAATGTGAAATAATATCATCTTCGAATGCAATCAATTCTTCTTTTGATGGTAAACTTCCAAACCATCTATCTTCGTGATAATCTAAATTTTTAATTTCCATTTTTATCTCGTTTTGATAAGATTGGATTATCAGTTGGCCAATCTATGTTAAATCTTGTATCGTTCCAAACAATCGTGTGTTGTTTATTTTCATCGTTATATTCACCATCGTATGCCATTTTATACGAAAAAATAGAATCATCTTCCATTACAAAATGTCCATTTGCAAAATAAGGTGGAATTAAAACTTGAATACCAGTTTCAGGTGAAAGAATAAATGTTTCCCATTTTCCAAAATCGGGAGTTTTTTCTCTTACATCCAAAACTACTAAATAAATTCTACCATGAGGACAATTTACCAACTTCCAAGTTTTTTCATCCCAATGTAATCCACGAAGTACCCCTTTTTTAGATTTTGAGTACCTATCATGTTTGAATGATAATCCATTATTTCTATCACTTGCAGGTAATAACCTATCGTAATAATCTGAATGATATGTTGTGGTAATAGAACCACGCATTTCATAATAAATTGATGGTTGAACCACCTTTACTTGTGGCAATGTAGTTCCATTATAAAAATGAAAATCATTCCAACTTCTTTCTTTGTAAAATATGCTACGTCCTAATCCCATAACCTAATGGAAATCCATTCCTATATTTTGATGATAAATCTTGTATTAAAATTGTATATGTTTTTATGAGTTCTTCAATTCCATCTTCTAAACTCCAATCAGGTTTCCAACCGGTTGATTCAATTTTAGCATTTGAAACTAAATAATCTCGTTTATCTGGGTCTTCATAAAAATCTGAATATGTAATAGCAAAATTAGGTACGAATTCTTTGATTTTTTCAACTAATTCTGCTTTTGTGAGATTCGCAGATGATAGACCTACATTAAATACTTCTCCTGAAAATTTTTGATAATTTTCTAACATATATTGGAAAGTTTTTGCTACATCTCGAATATGTATGTAGTTTCTTTTAAAGTTTTTTTCAAAGATGGTAATATACTTATCGGTAAGTGCTTTGTAAACAAATTCGTTTACCAATAAATCCATCCTCATTCTTGGTGATGAACCAAAGACGGTGGCAAGTCTTATTGAAATGCCACCTATTGCCAGTACCTCTCTTTCTGCAAGAACTTTGGTTACCCCATAGTGGGAAATTGGGTTAAGTGGACTTGTTTCAGTACACTCACCATTCTCTCCTATTCCATATCCACTATTTGTATTTGGATATACAACTCGTATATTTGTTCCACCCACTAAATTACATATTGTTTTGACATGTTCATAATTTACTGCAGTTGCTAAAGGTTTATCTTTATCACATGCCGGAAAACCTACAATTGCTGCTAATGGAATAATAGCATCAAATGTTGGTACAATTTTAGTTAGTAATTCAATGTCTCTTACATCTCCATAAATAAAATTAAAATTTTTATTATATGAATAATGTATTAGAGATGTTTGATTGTACATTAAATTATCTAATACAGTTACTTCGTAACCACTATTTAATAATCTATCCACGAGTATTGAACCAAGATATCCTGCTCCACCAGTAATCAGTATTTTTTTCATAACATTGCTTTTTCTAAAATTTGTTTAAAGAAATCTTTTTGGTAGTATTTACTTGTTGATAATTTATGTAAAATATTTTTATTATAAATTAAAATTTCTTCCATTTCTATCATCATTTGTATCCATTCATCATGTGTTTTATTACATAAATTAGTAACAACATCTAACAATTTTTTTGCACGTAATTTAAAATCAAATTCTTCATCGTATGATTCATCCCACCACTTATCAAATGTTTTAAATCCAAACGATTTTAATACTTTAAGTGTTTGTGGATTACCCAAAACCACAAATGGGTGTAAATTCATTATAGGTTTTATTGTTTTTTCAGTAATAAATGAATAATCTGATTCTGCATTTGTTTCAGATACAATAGTAAAATATGATTTTTTATATTCATCTTTTCTACTTAAAAAATTATGAAAGTTTGCAACTTTATCTGCATCTTCATCATCAATTGTTAATGGATAATAATTTTTAATATTATTTTTTATATTTAAAATATCACTAAGTTCTAATCCAAGTTGTGGATATTCTTTCGATTCATTTAGGAAAGAATCTAAATATGGATTTTCAAAAAAAGATATAAATCCTTTATTTATTAAATTATTTTTATATAATTCATTTACAAAATAAGGTCTGTGCATTCTTTCTGAATTCCTATTAT
>JACCDJ010661806.1_pt1 | contig 14701 bp, 13 predicted proteins | sample 7444481 | NCBI WGS metagenome assembly JACCDJ01 (sample SAMN15323435, study PRJNA562643) | freshwater metagenome | isolation source: river surface water | place: USA:Blue River Watershed | collected 2017-08-15 | reverse complement strand
TTTAACTTTATGGCCTGTTGTTTCCTGTAAAACTTCATAACGACCCCAAGGGCGTTCAGACTTTTCTAAGAGCATGGTTTCCTTCCAGGGTTAGCGGTCTATTTTCAATTGAGTCGTAGTAGTCGAAGATTCCTAGCGCAGCTCCCAAAATTCCAGCATCCCTCTGTAACTTGGCAGGGCGGAGATCTAAATCTGATAGAAAACCTGCGAACTGAGCCTCGCTCTTCAGGTGACGTCGAAGCGGCTCCCAATAGATGTCTCCAGCCTGAGCAACTCCACCACCAACAACTACAGTTTTAAGATCTAAGCTAGCAATGCAATTAACTATGCCTACCGCAAGAGCTTTAGCTCCTTGGTCAATTACTTCTTGAGCAAGCCCATCTCCATCTCTCGCAGATTGAGCTAGGGCCTCAAATCGATTCTCAGAATTCATCCATCCACGTTCTTTTGCAATCGCAACCATTCGCGGACCACTTGCATATGCCTCGAGGCAGCCCTTACGACCGCATGCACAATCGATTCCATTGAAATCAATTACATGATGCCCAATAAAAAATGAATTTCCTGTCTCGCCCATATGTAGGCGATTATCAAGAATCAAACCGCCACCTATACCCGTTGAGACAACAATACCGAGCAGGTTAGAGACACCGGCTCCAGCGCCTAAGCGAGATTCTGCATGAACCATCGCCATGGCATCGCCATGCAGGACAACATTTGAATTCTTTGTAAGAGTCGCAAATTTTTCGACAATTGGAAATTTGCGCCATTGTTTAATGTTGACAGGACTAACTAAGCCATCTTTCTGTTGTAAAGGGCCAGCCGAACCGATACCAACCCCCAACAAATGGCAATCAGCGGTTTTTAAAAGCTCGGTTGTGACTTCAGCAATCTGATCCCATAAATTTGAATCATTTTGAACCGGAATCTCGTGCTTCTCGTGGACTGAATAATCTTCATCAACGAGTGCAACCGCGACCTTGGTTGCACCGACATCTACAGCTAGCACTCTCGATGTCATACGTCAGCCTTTTGAGTCGCTTCGCCTGCCAGTTCTAGTTCCAGGACATGGACCGCATAGTCCTTACCCATCGGGTTATCCATGCGGTTAAGGAGCGCCTGAGTCGTCAAAAGTCCCAATCTTTTCGGATCGTGATTAAGTGTGGGAATGCCCATGGCTTTTGAGAAAGGGAACTCTTCAAAAGAGACAACTGCGACATTGGATTTACTTGTAGAAACTGCATAACCAACTCCAGTTGCAATGAGATCGTTGGTGACGACAAATCCATCGTAAGGATTATGTTGTGATAGCAAATCAACGGCTGCTTTCTCAGCCTCTTCAATGGTGTGCAAGCCTTGAATTACCTTACTGTCGGTCGCCTGTAGGCCATTTGCCGCAATTGCTTTCTTAAATCCTTCAATACGCTCTTTTGCCGTCCAGATCTCAATATTGTCTGCCATGAGCGCTAACTTGGTACAGCCACGCGCAACTAAGTACTCAACGCATTTTGCAATTCCACCTTGGTTATCAGCAACTATGACATCAGCGTCAAGGTATGCAGGGGGGCGGTCTGCAAATACAAAAGAAAATCCACGCTTTCTTTCATTATGTAAATAAGAATAATCTTGACCTGACGGAATTATGATTAATCCGCGCACGCGACGTTCCAACAAAGATCCAATAAGTTCTTTCTCGCGATCTCCATCAATTCGCGCCGTTGCAATAATCAAATCGAGGCCATGCTTGGCTAACTCTTCTTCAACTCCTGAAGCCATCCCTGCATAAAACGGGTTCGATAAATCAGGAATGACCATGCCAACTAAATTCGATAAAGCACCGATACGTAATTCTCGAGCTATTCGATTTGAGCGATAGCCCAGTAACTCAGCAGCTTTTCGCACACGATCTAAGGTGTCGGCTGAAACATTATTTAAATCATTAAGGGCGCGCGATGCGGTTTTGACACTAACGCCAGCGATAGCGGCGACATCGGACAAGGTTGGGTGGGGAGTAGGAAGGGCTGTGGGTAAATCTGCCTCTGCTTCTCTTTGCTTCACGACCTACCCCCATGGACTTCGACCTCAACGATTTCGAGAGCCAAACAATGCCTCAAGCAGGTAAACGATGTCAAGAATGTACTGTCGGTGAGTAGTCCAATGTCCTTTTATGTCCTAAAGTCCCTATAGGACAGTACTTTTAGCGCATTTATAACGAAAAATTTATCTTGTATTCGTTGACAACGATTACTGTCATTTGATTAATATTCGCTAAACGGACGAGCCTCGGCTTATCCGATCACTAATGATTGGAAAGGAAAAAAATGCGTAAACGAATAGTTGCTAGCGCGATTACCAGTGCCTTGGCAATTTCTCTCACATCCGTGGTTGGAATTATTCAAGCCGAAGCTGCTCCTGCTGGCGTTTGTAAGGAAATAACTGTTCTCACTAACCGTACTGATATTGCTCCTACAACCTTTACGAAGGTCTATGGTCCAGCATTTACTAACGGTCCTGGCAAGGGAACGAAAGTAAAGTTCCAGTCATACACAAACTATGACCAGGATGTTCGAACAATGATGAACACTAAGAACTACGGAGACGTACTAGGAATTCCAAAGGGCGTAACTCCAGCACAGTTCCCTAAGTTCTTCACCGCCCTTGGCAAAGACACTGAGTTAGCCAAGACATACCGTTTCGTGAGCGAAGGCTCATATAAGGGTAAGGCTTACGGCCTTGCTCAGACAGGTAACGCAGGTGGATATGCAGTTAACCTAAAGGTCTGGAAAGCTGCAGGAGTTACAACTCCTCCAGGAACACCTGCAGAGTTCATTGCAGCGCTAAAGAAGATCAAGGCAAGCAATGCTGATGTAATTCCTCTTTACACAAATTACAAGACCGGTTGGGCTCCAACTGCTTGGTCAAATGCCTTCACTGGACACTCACAAGGTGTCGATTCGCAGAACCTTATGGCAAAAGATCCAGCACCATTTAAAGAAGGAAAAGATGCTTACACAGGTCTCAAGATTCTCTTTGATGCTGTCGAAGCAGGAGTAACCGAGAAGGACCCAACAACAACTGACTGGGAGTCATCAAAGGGCAAGATCAACAAAGGTGAAATCGCCACCATGTTCCTTGGTTCATGGTCAGTCTCACAGTTCAAGGGCGCAGGTCCAAATGCTGCTGACATCGGCTTCTACCCAATTCCTGTGAAGGATCCAAAGTCAGGCAAGTTCTTGGCTTACACAAGTGGAGACGTAAAGCAGGCAATTAACAAGAACTCAAAGTGTCAGGCATCTGCTAAGGCATGGTTAACATACTTCTTGCAAAACTCAGGTTATGCATACAACGAAGGTGGAATCAATCCTTACATCAAGGGTCCTAACGGCGAGAGCTACACAATCTTCGATAAGTACGGTGTTGAATACCGTTCACTCAAGCCAGCACCTGCCGGCAAGGAATCACTATTCGCTGATGTTGCAAAGGCGGCTGGAATTCCAAACGACGGAACTCTTGAGCAGAACATTATCGATACTGCTCGTGGCGCAAAATCAGGAACTTTCGCAGCGATCATCGCTGACCTAAATTCCAAGTGGAGCGCAGGAGTAAAGGCAGCTAGCTAAAAGGTAGCTAAGAAGTAAGAACTGTTGGAGCGGAATCTAAGATTGGTTCCGCTCCAACGTTCTTCAATTAAGGAGAGAGATGTTAAAAGAGAGAACGAAACGAGCTTTTATCCCATGGTTTTATCTTCTGATACCCATGGGGTTGCTTGCGATGCTCACTTATCTGCCTCTCTTCAATATGGCTTGGTACAGCACGACATCCTGGGATGGGTTTGATCCTGAAAAGAAATATGTCGGCTTTCAAAATTACATTGCAATCGCCAAGGATCCAGAGATTTTTCGAACACTGCTTGTCAGTCTCTATTATTTTGGTGGCGCACTGATTCAGATTGCCATCGCTTTGTTCTTAGCGACAATCCTGAGCTATGGGTTGCGTGGCAGTAACTTCTTTAAAGCTATTCTCGTATTTCCATTTCTCTTAAATACCGTTGCAGTTAGTCTTGTCTTTCTCTATCTTTTTCAAGGTGGAGGTGGGCTCGATAAGGCACTTGAATTTCTCGGTCTAGGCAACTTTGTGACTATGTGGCTTGGAAATCCAGATGTCACCAATTTTTCGCTGGCAGGAGTCTCTGTGTGGCGATATATGGGGCTGAATCTCGTTCTCTTTGTTGGCGCAATCCAATCAATTAATCCTGAACTCTTTGAAGCTGCGCAGCTAGATCGCGCTAACCGCTGGCATCAATTCAGATACATCATTCTTCCAGGAATTCGCAGAATTTCGGCGCTCAGCCTCATTCTCGCTATTAGCGGCAGTATCTCGGTCTTTGAGATTCCCTACATCATGCTTCGCGGATCGAACGGTTCCTCCACCTTCGTTATTCAAACAGTACAGACAGCCTTTGTGCAGAGCCGCTTTGGGCTTGCCTCGGCACTCGCCATTGTTCTACTAGTCATCGTTCTATTGGTTACCTACATACAGCGCAGAATTTTTAAGGACGATGAGGCGGAACTCGTATGAAAAAAGTCGATACCTTTAAGATTTTTATCTACTTCATCCTAAGTGTCATCAGCATCATCATCGTCTTTCCTCTTGTTCCCTTGATTTTCGCATCTTTTAAGAATCGTGATGAATTTCAAAATACTGGTGCACTAACGCCACCAACCGACTGGACCAACTTCGAAAATTTCGCCGCTGCTTGGACTCAAGGAGCGCTGATAAGTGGATTTATCAATACCGCAATAATTCTCGGTGCAGCGCTGGTTGCAACAATCTTTATCGGAACAATGGCAGCTTATGCAATCGACCGCTTCTCTTTCAGAGGCAAGAAATGGGTTCTCTGGACATTTCTCGTTGCAACCCTTATCCCGGGTGTAACAACACAGGTAGCTACCTTCCAGATCATTAACGGGCTCGGTCTCTACAACACTCGTTGGGCTGCAATCTTGTTATTTGCCGGCACAGATATCATCTCAATCTACATTTTCTTACAATTTATGGCATCGATTCCTAAGGCTCTCGATGAGTCGGCTCGCATCGATGGTGCAGGACACTTGGCGATTTACTTCCGAATTATCTTGCCTCTGATGCGCCCGGCGATTGCAACAGTTGTCATTATTAAGGGAATTGCGATGTATAACGAGTTCTATATTCCATTTTTATATATGCCAGATCCTGAACTAGGAACTGTTTCAACATCCCTGTATCGCTTTATTGGTCCGTTTAGTGCGAGCTGGCAGATTATCTGCGCAGCAACGCTGCTCGTGATTCTGCCAACGCTTACCGCATTTTTAGCTCTGCAGAAATTTATCTATAAAGGTTTAACAGCTGGTGCGGTTAAATAGTTAGAACTTGAAATCAAGGTTAACCGACTCGACTTTCCAGCATGAGTTCTAGTAGAGCTCTATCAATATTGAGCCCCTCAAAGTTTTCATAGACAGTTCCTGGGCGCCCGTGGTTGGCGATTCCGAAGTCTCCATCAAACTCCCATAAGGAATATCCCCACTTTGATTCGCGATAGATATCGAAGAGGTCTTTAAACCAGGCCAGAGCTACGGTGTTATCTGTGTATTTGTAGCACCCAAATTCGCCGATATGAACCGGGCGACCCATCGCTTGCACTTCTCGCCAGGGAGCATAGAAATCCCAGAGTGAATCTCGGTTCCAGAAGGTTCCTTCATATTCGGATGGGTATGTTGGAACTGGCATTCCTTTACTTCCATCCCACCAGCCTGCTTTGTAGTGACTCACTGACATTGGTTGATAGCCGCGACCACTATGGACAACATTTAGGTCGGCAAGTTCGGGCATGGCTAAATGTCCACCTGCGAGACCGTTGATGACGACAGTTCTCTCAGAATCGATTGTATGTATTGATGATGTAACCGAACGGATCACCTTCTGGTGGATATCGCGAGTGAAACCACGTTGACCAACCGCTGGTGGTTCATTCACCAAATCAAAACTCATCAAATTTATGTGCTGGCCTTTGTAACGCTCGGCTACAGCTTGCCAGAGACGATGGAAAGTTATCTGAGGCGCTTCATCTGCCCAAAGGTTTGTACTTTCTTCATCCCAGCCATTGATGCAATAGCCAGGCGCTCGGTGAAGATTAAGACTGATGTGAATTCCTCGAGAGACAGATTCGTGCACATAGGAATCGATTAACTTGAGAAAACTTTCATGGATAGGGCCATCGAGATCATCAATCCAAAATCTGTAGTCCGTTGGCAATCTGAGAAATTTAAAATCATATTTGGCCATAAAGTCGAGCATGCGAGTATCTGCCGGAAGAGCCACTGGCATATGTCCTCGTGAATAGGCCCATTGTGCATTAAATCCGTACCCCAAATTCTCGTCAGCTTTGATCACTTACTCACTCTTCTCTAGTAGGGCTGAAAGCCATTCGGCTTGAACTAATTGATGAGCAACACTTCCGCCTTCGTGAGTGTTGTATTCATAGATTTCGGTGGTAACCGGTCCTGCATAGTGATTGCGCATCGCAAAGATAGTGTCAGGGGGACAGATGGGATCGTGCATACCGATTGAGATAAGTGCAGGAGCCTTAGCCATTGTCACTAGGTTCACGCAATCGAAGTAGGAGAGGGTTGAAAATACTTGTTCAACCTTGTCTCGATGGATTCTGCAGAACAAGGTAATTTCGTGATAAGGAAAGGTATCGACCATCTCTGTCGCCTTCTTATAGTTACATAAGAAAGGAACATCTGGCATTGCAGCGAAGACTTTATCTGAAAGCGATGCAGCTGCAAGAGCTATGCCTCCTCCTTGGCTTCCACCAGCAACAATGATTCGATCTGGATCAACACCCTTAATCTCTTTGGCAGCATTGACAAATGCAACTGCATCGACAAAAACTCTTCGATAGTAATAATTATCTTTATCTAAAATCCCAGAAGTCAGAAAGCCAGGAGTTTGTGAATCCCGCGGATATGAACCGTCGGGGGTGTCGCTTAATCTAAATCCACCCCCTTGTCCGCGTGTATCCATAACCAATACTCGGTATCCAACGTTGACCCAGAAGAGCCACTCATTGGGCAGGCCACGTCCACCGCCATATCCGTCATACATGATGATGCACGGTGTTTGTGAATCATCGTGACGCGATGAAAGAAACCAACCCTTTATGGGATCACCATTGAAGCCAGCAACAGTTACATCTTGAACATCAACATTCTTCATAGGTGTTGGGTAATTCACCATTACTGGGGCGGAAGTTTTGGGAAGATAGCTGTTCAAACTCGTTCTCCAGAACTCATGAAAATCAGGAGCCATTGTTAGGGGAACCTGCAACTTTTCAAGTATCTCTCTACTTGCTCCAATTAACATGATTTCCCCACTCTCGTTCCAGTTTTTTTCGCTACTTATTGAATAAAAGATTGGGCATCATAGAGTTGGCGGTACAAACCATGTTTGGTAACCAACTCACTATGAGTTCCAGATTCGATTATTTTTCCTTCATCTAGTACCAAAATCTGATCAGCTTCTTGGACAGTAGATAGTCGATGGGCAACTACAAAAGTGGTTCTGTCTCTCATTAGTGGGGTCAGCGCAAGTTGAATCAATTTCTCAGACTCTGAATCAAGAGCCGATGTCGCCTCATCTAAGATTAAAATTCGGGGATTTCGAATGAGAGCTCTTGCGATTGCAAGTCGTTGTCTCTGACCGCCACTAAGTCGCGCTCCTCGTTCGCCAACGATTGTCTCGACCCTTTCATCAAAGGCTTGAACAAAATCCCAGGCATTTGCATCTCGTAGTGCCTTCTCAATCTCCTGAGTACTTACACCGCTCAATCCGTAGGAGATATTTTCAGAGATGGTTCCATCAAATAAGACTGACTCTTGAGGAACAACTGACAAAAACTTTCTTACTGTGCGTAAATCAAGATCTTTATTATCCACACCATCAATATGTATAGCGCCTTGGCTCGGGCGCAAGAAGCCGATGACAAGATTGATTAAGGTTGATTTTCCGGATCCCGATGGACCAACCAACGCAATCATCTTGCCAGGGGATGCCGAAAATGTGATGTGGCTAAGAGTTGGTTTGTGGTTGGTTGGGTAGGTAAAACTCACATCCCTAAATTCAATGACACCTTCAACCTTTTCAACAGTTTTCTTTCCCTGATTGATTTCAAGATCTGGAGATTCCAGAACTTCTCCAAGGGATGTAATCGAAGCGAAGCCCTTTGCGATTGCTGGTGCAAGACTTGCCAACAAAATAATGGAACCTATGAGCATTCCGAAGTTGGCGGTGAGCAGAACAACATCTCCTGCTGAAATGCCAAACTTATTATTAAGTGCAAAGTAGGCCGAGAGAATGAGGCAGAAGACGTTAGCGAGTTGGAAAGTCACCCAGGCAGCGGCGTTGAAGCGCCCATTAATTCGGTCAAGCTTTAGCCCAGCAACTTGCACCGAAGCGAAGGAATCTTTCATGCGTCCAACAGCTCGGCGCTCTAACCCGTGGGCACGAGTTACTGCCAGCAGAGTTGTCATCTCATTAACACGCGAAGACATTTGTTCCACCTGGCTGCGGAAATCTTCGTTGTACTCATTCAATGACTTACGAAGACGAATGATTATTATTGAGGCAAGCGGGGCAACCAGAATGAAGAAGATAAGAAAATTGGGGACCCTGATTGCAGTCACAATAATTGCGCCCGCGAGCCCATTGAGTGCGGCCAATCCACCATCCGACATATGACGTAACATTTGTTCGATATTTTCAACATCGCGAACCACTTTAGTCTGCAATGCTCCAGCATTAGTCCTTTGATAGAAGCCGATGCTCAATTGCTGCATACGTGCAACCAAGGCTGAGCGCAATCTATTCTCAGTTTCTCTAATGGCTATCGCCAGAAATCGAACGTAGAGAAGATTCGTAGGAAAGTTTTGTGTGACTACGAAGACAAGAGCGGCGGAATTAATTGCCAAATCAGTAAGTGACTTCCTTTGTACAACTATGTCGATTAAGTTTGCAGTGATGACCGGGATGAGCCACGACGGTGAATGCTTGATTGAAAAAAAGAAAATGGCCAAAGCAACATTTTTTTGCTGTCCGCTAAGTAAATAACGTAGCGTCCTAATCGGGCTTTCACCTTTGAACTGATGAACTAGTTCACTATCGTCAACCTGCATGGATTAACCGTACCGATTCTGGCTTGAAGTGGGGAACACCCTTGAGAACATTTTTTTGTCCGATTGAAAGACAACAGGACATTTATGATTGTTTTTTCCTATTGAGACACTGCAATAACTCGATGTACATTTACGCTCAGTAAAATCGCTCAGAAAGCCACAAGAACTCTAAAGAGAAATGAGAATCTCATGTCATTTAATCCAACCCCTGCAGACAAGTTCACTTTTGGTCTCTGGACGGTAGGTTGGCAGGCACGAGATCCTTTTGGTGATCCAACTCGTGATGCGATTGATCCAGTTCGCACCGTAAAGGAGCTTGCATCACGTGGTGCATATGGAGTTACCTTCCACGATGATGACCTTTTTCCATTCGGTTCTGATGATGCAGTCCGGCAAGGACATATAGATCGATTTAAGGCAGCACTTGCAGAGACAGGCATGAAAGTACCTATGGCAACAACAAATCTCTTTAGCCATCCTGTATTTAAAGATGGGGCACTTACAAGTAATGACCGAGATATTCGACGTTTTGCAATCAGAAAAGTTATGCGAAATATAGATTTGGCAGTAGATCTTGGGGCGGAGATTTACGTTTGTTGGGGTGGACGCGAAGGAGCAGAATCAGAGAGCTCAAAGGATGCCTACGTTGCTTTGGAACGATATAAAGAAGGTTTCAATATCCTTGGCCAGTATGTTCTCGACAATGGCTACAACATCAAATTTGCAATCGAACCAAAGCCAAATGAGCCTCGCGGCGATATCTTCTTGCCAACAATTGGCCACGCACTCGGATTTATTTCACAGTTAGACCATCCAGAGTTAGTTGGGTTGAATCCAGAAGTCGGACATGAGCAGATGGCGAATCTAAACTTTGTACACGGAATCGCGCAAGCTCTGTGGCAGAAGAAGCTCTTCCATATTGATTTAAATGGACAGCGTGGACCTAAGTACGATCAAGATTTTGTTTTCGGCCACGGAGATGTAAAGAGTGCATTCTTCCTTGTTGATCTCTTGGAGCGGTATGGCTACGCAGGTCCGAAGCACTTTGATTACAAGCCAGTGCGTACCGATGGAGATTCAGGAGTCTGGGCATCTGCGACATCAAATATGCGAATGTATTTGGCGCTCAAGGAGCGTGCTGCATCATTCCGAAATGATTCTCGCGTGAAAGAGGCGATGAAGAATTCAAATATTCATGAACTTGAAGTGCCAACACTCGCTGCTGGAGAAAGCTGGCGCGACCTAGCCAAGGATTCATTTGATGCAGATGAGGCTGGAAAGCGCGGTTACGGTTATGAAATTCTTGACCAGCTTGCAATGGAGCATTTGATGGGGTTTGTGAAGTAGTTAATGCCAAAAGTTGCAGGTGTTGATTCTTCGACGCAATCTGTCAAGATTGTGGTGCGAGATGCGAACACAGGTGAACTCCTAGCTTCTGCATCCCGGCCACATCCAGATGGAACAGAGGTCGACCCGAAATCTTGGTGGGAAGCACTTCAAGCCGTCATCAAAGATGTGGGTGGATTAGATGGCATTGAAGCGATCGGAATTGCCGGACAGCAGCATGGAATGGTTGTGTTGGATGAGTTAGGTGAGCTTATTAGACCTGCATTGCTCTGGAATGACACACGCTCAAGTGAAAGTGCTTCTGCACTCAACAGAGAATTTCCAGATATCCATAACTCAACTGGCTCCAAATTAGTTGCTTCATTTACAGCTTCTAAAGTTCGATGGCTACGAGATAACGAAGCAGAGAATGCGCAGAAGGTAAGAGCAATCGCCCTTCCTCACGATTGGCTTTCCTGGAAACTCTCTGACAGTACTTCAATTAAAGATCTCTTCACTGATCGCTCAGATGCCTCCGGTACTGGGTACTTTGATAGCAAATCAAATACCTATGTTGATGAAATCGTGAAAGCAGCACTTGGGCATAATGATGTGATCCTTCCGAAAGTCATTGCAGCAAATGAGTTCGGTTTTGATAATGGAAAATTAAGAATCTCGGCAGGTGCTGGCGATAATGCAGCAGGCGCCTTGGGTGTCGGTGCAACCGTGGGTGATTTAGTGATTTCGCTAGGAACAAGCGGTACTGCATTTGCGGTAACAAGCTCATCCACTCATGATTCGTCAGGTTCAGTTGCGGGGTTTGCTGATGCAACAGGGAATTTCCTGCCGCTTGCCTGCACCCTTAATGCAGCGAAGGTCTTTGATTCAGTGACCAAAATTCTCGGAATTACCTTTGATGAGTTCAGCAAGATTGCACTCAATGCCAAGCCCGGCGCAGAAGGAATCACTTTCCTGCCACATTTCGATGGTGAGAGAACACCTAATAAACCGGGTGCTCGGGGCAGTATTCAGGGACTGACACATAAGAATTTCACAGCGCCCAATATTGCTAGGGCTGCAATTGAAGGAGTCCTCTCCGGCATCGCATTAGCCGCTAATAGCTTTGAAGATTTCGGAGTTATTCCAAAGCGAATTCTTCTTATAGGTGGAGCTTCCCAAAATCCTGCCGTGCAACAGATTGCAACCGAAATATTTGGAAGAGAAATTTATCTACCACCTGCTGGTGAGTACGTGGCCGATGGCGCTGCTAAGCAAGCGGCATGGGCCTTATTGAACTCTGAGAATCCACCAGCATGGGGAAGTGGAGACTTTCAAGTAATTCCCTTTTCTGGCAATGATCCAACGGTGAAGATGCGATATTTCGAAGCAATTAACTCGCTGTAAAGTAATTACATACTGCGAAGGACTGCTGTAACTTTTCCGAGGATCTCGCAAGTGTCGCCATCGATAGGTGCGAAGTCATCGTTTGCAGGAAGTAACCAGATATGGCCGCCCTTGCGTGAGAAAGTCTTTACGGTTGCTTCGCCATCGATCATTGCAGCAACGATCTCGCCATTGTTGGCATCTTTCTGCTGGCGGATAACAACGTAATCGCCATCGCAGATTGCGGCATCGATCATTGATTCGCCTTTGACCTTGAGCATAAACAAATCGCCCTTGCCGACAAGTGATTCAGGAAGTGGAAGGGTCTCTTCGACTTGTTGATCTGCAGTTATAGGAACACCAGCTGCGATTGAACCAACGAGTGGGATGAAACGAGTCTTATCTGTCGATGCGCTCTCGCCAGTCATGTGATCAGGAAGGACAACTTCCATGGCACGACCACGGTTTTCATCGCGGCGGATGAAACCCTTCTCTTCGAGGATGTCGAGCTGGTACTTAACTGATGCGGGGGAGTTCAGGCCCGCGGCATCGCCGATCTCGCGCATGGATGGGGCGTAGCCCTGGGATTCTGAGGAGCTCTTGATGAACTCGAGGATGCTGATCTGGCGAGCGGTGAGCTCAGCCTTGCCTGCTGGGGAGTCTGTCTTTTTGGCCATACACAGATGATTCCACAGGTTGGGGATAAATTCAAACAAATGTTCGAAAATAACTTGCAGGTGTCGGTGGGGGGCTGTATGGTTTTCCTATCGAACAAGTGTTCGAAAACCTTCCCCAAGGTTTTAGCAAGTGCAGGAGCAGAAGACCATGAGCGCTATAACCAGTGTAAATCAAGGGTTTTATCTAGGTACATCAAGTAACCGTCCGTCTGGCATTGTTCTCAATCGCCGTGGTCGCTTGGCTCGTACCCTCGTGGTCCTCTCTCTTGCAATCGTTCTAGGTTCCCTGGTCAGCGCCAATGCGGGGGCAGGCACCGAGGCTGGACCATCTAAGGCAGGCTCATTTATCACCGTAACGGTCGCCCCAGGCGAGACGATCTGGTCTCTTGCTACACGTATGACCGCTGGTGGCGGCGATACCCGCGAGCTCGTCTCACAGATCCTCGAGGTTAACTCCCTTGCCTCAGTAGATGTCGAAGCTGGGCAGAAGATCCGCATTCCTCTCTAAGGACACCTAGGTAAGCGACACGAAAAACCTTCAGGCGTTTCATCCTGCAAACTCTCAAGATTTGCTTTACAGTTCACACTATATGTAGGGGTCGAAACGGCAAAAACTTCCATAAGTAGTGGTTTTACGGTAGTTTAGCCAATTCGCCAATACACCCGATTTTGGGAAAAAGTGAGCATTCGAAGGGAGACACGCCGAAATGATTTGTCCGTTCTGCAGACATGATGATTCTCGAGTCGTCGACTCTCGTCCGGTTCTCGATGGCACAGAAATCCGTCGCCGCCGCGAATGCCCTAAGTGTGGACAGCGCTTTTCTACACAAGAGGTAGCGCTTCTCAACATCATCAAGCGATCAGGTGCCACAGAGCCATTTAGCCGCGAGAAAGTTCTTGTCGGCGTGCGCAAGGCGTGCCAAGGTCGCCCAGTAGATGAAGATGATTTGGTTCTCCTGGCCCAACGAGTAGAAGAGACCCTTCGCTCAACAGGTCAGGCAGAAATCGAAGCTCAAGAAGTAGGGCTGGCAATTCTTGCGCCACTCCGCGAACTCGATGAGGTGGCTTACCTCCGATACGCGTCTGTGTACCGTAACTTTGCCTCCCTTGAAGATTTCGAAGGTGAGATTGCACTTCTCCGCGCCCTTCCTTCGAATGTAAATCAGGCAACAACCGCAACACCAGCAGTAAAAACACCAGAAAAATCAACAGCTACAAGTAATCAGAAGACGGGGAAATAAAACATGTCAGATACGGTCATCAATCGACCATCGTCGAAAGCTAAGACAGGCAAGGGTCTTACTATCGAACGCATTTACACAACAGAGGGCATCCACCCATACGACCAGGTCACCTGGGATCGTCGCGATGTCGTACAACAGAATTGGAAGACAGGCGAAGTTGTTTTCGAACAACGCGGTGTTGAGTTTGCAGACTTCTGGTCAGTAAACGCTTCAACAATCGTTACAACCAAGTACTTCCGCGGCGCAGTAGGTGCCGACAACCGCGAGTGGTCTCTTAAGCAGGTCATCGATCGCGTTGTACTTACCTACACAAAAGCAGGAAAAGAATTTGGATACTTTGCAACTGAGAAAGATGCAACTATCTTCGAACACGAACTTACATACATGCTCTTGCACCAGATCTTCTCTTTCAACTCCCCAGTCTGGTTTAACGTAGGAACAGCTGCCCCACAGCAAGTTTCTGCATGCTTTATCTTGTCTGTTGATGACACCATGGATTCAATTCTTAATTGGTACCGCGAAGAAGGAATGATCTTTAAGGGCGGATCTGGTGCCGGCCTTAACCTTTCACGTATTCGTTCATCAAAGGAACTATTGAAGTCAGGTGGAACAGCATCTGGTCCAGTTTCATTTATGCGCGGTGCAGATGCATCTGCAGGAACAATCAAGTCAGGTGGCGCAACCCGTCGTGCTGCAAAGATGGTTGTTCTCGATGTTGATCACCCAGATATCGAAGAATTTATCGAGACAAAGGTTTCAGATGAGCAGAAGATTCGCGCACTTCGCGATGCAGGCTTTGATATGGACCTCGGTGGAAAAGACATCATCTCTGTTCAGTATCAGAATGCAAATAACTCAG
>JACCDJ010606158.1_pt1 | contig 14702 bp, 13 predicted proteins | sample 7444481 | NCBI WGS metagenome assembly JACCDJ01 (sample SAMN15323435, study PRJNA562643) | freshwater metagenome | isolation source: river surface water | place: USA:Blue River Watershed | collected 2017-08-15 | reverse complement strand
GATGTGAACGCCACATCTTCTCCAACACCGCGTTAATTTTTCAAAGTTTGTTTTGTATATTTATTTCGTTTGACAGGAGAAAAAATAATGTTGAAAGCCTACCGTGAACATGTCGCTGAACGTGCAGCTTTGGGAATTCCCCCACTGCCTTTGGATGCACCACAAACCGCTGAGTTAATTGAGCTCATCAAAAATCCACCTCAAGGTGAAGACGCATTTTTATTGGACTTGTTAACGCATCGCGTACCGCCAGGCGTCGATGACGCAGCCAAAGTCAAGGCTTCCTTTTTGTCAGCAGTTGCCCATGGCGATGTCAAAATTGCCCTGATCGACAAAGCCAAAGCCACGCAACTGTTGGGTACCATGGTCGGTGGCTACAACGTGAAGCCCTTGATTGATTTGCTCGATGACAAAGAAGTTGGCACAGTGGCTGCTGAAGCCCTTAAAAAGACATTGTTGATGTTTGACTTCTTCCACGATGTGGCCGAGAAGTCCAAAGCAGGCAATGCCAATGCCACTGCTGTCGTCAAGAGCTGGGCCGATGCCGAATGGTTCACTTCACGTCCTGAAGTGGCCCAGAAAATTACGGTCTCTGTGTTCAAAGTACCTGGCGAAACCAACACCGATGATTTGTCCCCCGCGCCCGATGCATGGAGCCGTCCCGACATTCCATTGCACTACTTGGCCATGTTGAAAAATACACGTCCTGACGCTGCCTTCAAACCAGAGGAAGACGGCAAGCGTGGCCCTATGGCTTTCATTGAAGAGCTGAAGAAAAAAGGTCACTTGGTAGCCTATGTGGGCGATGTGGTGGGCACGGGCTCTTCCCGCAAGTCTGCCACCAACAGCATCATCTGGGGCTTTGGCGAAGACATTCCTTTTGTCCCCAACAAGCGCTTTGGTGGCGTCACCTTGGGTGGCAAAATTGCGCCAATTTTCTTCAACACACAAGAAGACTCTGGTGCTTTGCCCATTGAAGTTGATGTTTCCAAATTGGAAATGGGTGATGTGATTGACGTCTTGCCCTACGACGGCAAAATTGTGAAGAATGGCGAAACCATCTCTACATTCGAGCTCAAGAGCGAAGTTTTGTTTGACGAAGTGCGCGCCGGCGGCCGTATCAATTTGATCATTGGTCGTTCACTCACGGGCAAGGCACGTGAGTTCTTGGGCTTGCCTACCTCCACATTGTTCCGCTTGCCAAAAGTTCCAGCTAGCACCAAGGCTGGTTTTACATTGGCGCAAAAAATGGTGGGACGTGCTTGCGGCTTGCCCGAAGGTCAGGGCGTTCGCCCGGGCGTCTATTGCGAGCCCAAAATGACCACAGTCGGTTCACAAGACACGACCGGTCCCATGACGCGTGACGAACTGAAAGATTTGGCCTGTTTGGGCTTCTCTGCCGACATGGTGATGCAGTCGTTCTGCCACACAGCCGCTTACCCCAAAAAAGTGGACGTCAAAACCCATCACGAATTGCCCGCATTCATCAGCAACCGCGGTGGCGTTGCTTTGAAACCAGGTGACGGTGTGATCCACAGCTGGTTGAACCGTTTGCTGTTGCCCGATACCGTGGGCACCGGCGGCGATTCCCACACACGTTTCCCCATCGGAATTTCTTTCCCCGCTGGCTCAGGCTTGGTGGCGTTTGGTGCGGCCACAGGCGTTATGCCTCTGGACATGCCCGAGTCCATCTTGGTCCGTTTCAAAGGCAAGATGCAACCTGGCATCACCTTGCGTGATTTGGTCCACGCCATTCCTTACTACGCCATCAAGGCAGGGTTGTTGACTGTTGCCAAGTCAGGCAAGATCAACGAATTCTCTGGTCGTATTTTGGAGATTGAAGGCTTGCCAGATCTGAAGGTTGAGCAAGCATTTGAATTGTCTGATGCATCCGCCGAGCGTTCAGCAGCAGGTTGCACAGTCAAACTCAATCCTGAGCCCATCAAAGAGTACCTCACTTCCAACATCGTTTTGATGAAGAACATGATTGCCGAGGGTTACAACGACAAGCGTGCGCTCGAGCGTCGCATCAAGGCGGTTGAGGCTTGGTTGGCCAACCCCAACTTGCTCGAAGCCGATGCTGATGCAGAATATGCACACGTGCTCGAGATTGACATGGACCAATTGAAAGAGCCAGTCTTGTGCTGCCCTAACGACCCAGACGATGCCAAGTTGATGTCTGAAGTTGCTGGTACCAAGATTGACGAAGTGTTCATTGGTTCTTGCATGACCAACATTGGCCACTTCCGTGCTGCTTCCAAGTTACTCGAAGGTCGTCGTGACATTCCTGTAAAGTTGTGGGTTGCACCACCTACCAAGATGGATGCGGCAGAACTCACCAAAGAAGGCCACTACGGCGTGTTTGGTGCTGCGGGTGCCCGTACTGAAATGCCAGGCTGCTCCTTGTGCATGGGCAACCAAGCGCAAGTTCGTGAGGGTGCAACTGTGGTGTCAACTTCAACACGCAACTTCCCCAACCGTTTGGGTAAAAACACCAATGTGTTTTTGGCATCGGCAGAAGTTGCGGCCATCAGTTCCAAACTGGGCCGCATTCCGACGATTGAAGAGTACCAATCTAGCATGACCGAAATTAACAAAGACGGAAGCCAGATCTACAAGTACATGAACTTCGACAAAATAGAAGAGTACGCAGAAGTGGCCAAAGGTGTTGCCGCCTAATCTAAGTCAAAACACTTAGTTCAAAAGCCCAAAAGATTGCCTTCTTTTGGGCTTTTTCATTGGCAAGCAAGATGTGTTGAAAAAGTTAACTGCAAAATGAACAGGGTGGACAACTCAATGTTGATTGTGGGGGGCGGAATTGGCGGCTTGGCTGCCGCTTTGGCATGCGTAGAAAAAGGTGCCAAGCCTTTGTTGATTGAACGCACCTCGCAGTTCAGTGAGGTGGGTGCTGGTATTCAAATGGGGCCCAATGTCACGCGCACTTTGTTTTCTTGGGGTTTAGAAAAAACATTACAAGACTTCATCTTTACACCCAGAAGCCTGCAGGTCAGAGACGCGGTTTCTGGACAGACGCTAGGCACTTTGCGCTTGGGTCAGAGGAGCCAAGAAAAATATGGTGCACCCTATGTCACGGTGCACCGTGCTGACTTGCATCAGACGCTGCTGCAGAAGGTCTTGAGCGCGGGGGTGGCTGAGTTGCGGCTTCAAAGCGAAGTCGATTCTTTGCAAGAAGACCACAAGGGCGTCACAGCCAATGTGAAAGACTTACTCACAGGCCGTGTTGAAGCACTGAATGTTCAAGCCGTGGTTGGTGCCGATGGTTTGTGGAGTGACATCAGAAATTTTGTGTTGCCACAAACGTCGCCGCGAACAACGGGCTTGGTTGCCTACCGGGCGCTTTTACCAATGCAGACATTGCCCGAATTTCTTCGGCAACAAGATGTCATGGTCTGGGTGGGTTCGCGCATGCATGCCGTGTTGTACCCTGTAAGAGGTGGCGAATTTTTAAACATGGTTGTCATTGCGCCAGGTCAGTTGCCTGAGTCCTTGCAAGACTGGGACCATGATGCAAACCAAGAAGAATTATTTGAAGCGTTGGGGGTTCTTCACCCTCACTTGAAAGATGTTCTGGAAGCCGTGCCCGCTTGGCGACGATGGCCAATCTGTGACCGTCCTCCAATGGTAAGTGCAAGCCAAATGGCCAAAGGCAGAATTGCTTTGCTTGGCGATGCAGCACACCCCATGCGTCCGTTTTTAGCCCAAGGCGCTGGCATGGCCATCGAAGATGCCGCAGCGCTGGCGGCGTGTTGGGCTCAAGTAGATTTGCCAATCAATGAACGCTGGCACTTGTATGCGCAAATGCGATGGGCTCGCAATGCAAAAGTTCAAGCGCGTTCAATTCGAAATGGCAAAATCTTTCACATGCAAGGCCCCATGCGATGGGGCCGAGATATGGCCATGCGCCTGATGGGCGAGTCCTTGATGGATGTGCCTTGGCTTTACGCAGGCCCTTAGACCTTGCCTAGCAACAAAAATTCCATCAAAGCCTTTTGGACGTGCATTCTATTTTCGGCCTCATCCCAAACCACTGATTGCGGGCCGTCAATGACTTCTGCGCTCACTTCTTCGCCGCGGTGAGCGGGCAAGCAGTGCATGAAGAGTGCATCAGGTTTTGCAACTTTCATCATGTCTTCGTCAACACACCAGTCGGCAAAAGCTTTCTTGCGCGCTTCATTTTCTGCTTCGTAACCCATGCTGGTCCATACATCGGTGGTGACCAGATCGGCGCCTTCACAGGCTTTCATGGGGTCTTTGAAAAATTGGGTACTCGCTGCGCTTCGAACGCCCACCACAGAAGGGTCCACTTCATAGCCACCGGGCGTACTGAGGTTAACTTTGAATCCGAGCAAATCTGCGGCTTGTAACCAAGTATTGGCCATGTTGTTGCCATCGCCTACCCAAGCAACCGTTTTACCTTTGATGGCGCCACGGTGTTCGATGTAAGTGAAGATGTCCGCCAAAATTTGACAAGGGTGAAATTCGTTGGTTAAGCCGTTGATGACGGGCACGCGCGAGTGCGCTGCAAACTTTTCAATCTTGTCTTGGCCATAAGTGCGAATCATGACCAAGTCGACCATGCGACTGATGACGCGGGCACTGTCCTCAATGGGTTCAGCCCGACCCAGCTGGCTGTCGCCAGTGGTGAGGTGAACCACTGAGCCACCCATTTGGTACATGCCTGCTTCAAAGCTCACACGTGTTCGCGTGGAGGCCTTTTCAAAAATCATGGCCAAAGTACGGTCGGTCAGCGGTTGATATTTTTCATAGGCCTTGAACTTGGCTTTGATGAAGGCGGCACGTTTGAAAATATGTGCGTAATCGTCAGCGCTGAGGTCTGTAAATTGCAAATAATGCCGCAAAGCTTGCGCCTGTGCTGGGTTGGCCATCAGTGTTGCTCCGATAAAAAGGTCTTGACCAATGGCAGCAAAATATCTGCAATTTCATCGGCTTCTGCTTGCGTCAGAATGAGCGGGGGCACAATGCGGATGACGCTGTCAGCTGTGACGCTGATCAATAGACCTGCATCTGCGGCGCGTTGTGTGAGCGGGCTGCAGGGCTTGGTCAGTTCAATGCCCAGCATGAGCCCTTGGCCACGAATTTCTTTGATGCCTTGAACACCTGCCAAACCTGTTTCTAGTCTTGCTTTGAGGTGTGCGCCTACGCGTGCAGCGTTTTCAAGCAAACCATCTTTTTCCATGATGCGAATGGTTTCAACACCAGCTCGCATGGCCAAGGGGTTGCCACCAAAAGTGGTGCCATGATTGCCCGGTTGAAAAATATGGGCTGCTTTGGGGCCAGCTACGACAGCAGCAATGGGAACCCCCGAGCCCAAGCCTTTGGCCAATGGCATGACGTCCGCTTTGATACCAGCCCATTGGTGTGCAAACCATTTGCCAGTGCGGCCCATGCCACATTGCACTTCGTCAATCATCATGAGCCAATCTTTTTCATCGCAAAGTTTGCGAACGTCGCGCAAGTAATCCATGTGCATAGGATTGACGCCACCTTCGCCTTGGATGGTCTCGAAAAAAACTGCAACCACGTTGGGGTTGTTTTCTGTGGCTTTTTTCAATGCTTCGATGTTATTGGCGGGGACTCTGACAAAGCCTTCTACCAAGGGCCCAAATCCCTCTTGAATTTTGCTGTTGCCTGTGGCGCTCAATGTGGCAATGCTGCGGCCATGAAAGGCCTTTTCGTAAACAACTATCTCGGGTTTTTCAATGCCTTTGTTGTGGCCAAACTTACGTGCCAATTTGATGGCCGCTTCATTGGCTTCAAGGCCAGTGCTGCAAAAGAAAACATTGGTCATGCCAGAGAGTTCAACCAGTTTGGCTGCCAATTTCTCTTGATTGGGCACGTGGTAGTAGTTGCAGCTGTGAATAATTTTCCCCAACTGATCTTGCAGTGCAGGAACCAACTCAGCATGGTTGTGACCTAGGGTGTTGACCGCAATGCCACCTAAAGCGTCCAAATAAACTTTGCCATTGACATCCCACAATCGGCAACCTTGACCGTGACTCATGGCGATGGGCAATCGGCCATAAGTGTTCATGGTGTGCGGGGAAGTGGCTTCAATGAAATTGGACATGCAAAGATCTCCTGTCAAAAGAAATCGGCCCAACGAAAGGGCCGCTGAAGGTAGATTTTAGAGCCAGAATTTGGGTGTTAAGTCTTATATAAGATACAATTCTTGGGCAATGCGGCTCTGCGGTGATCCTGCTTGTCTGCTTTAACAATTTCACAACCTCCGATCGATGGTTTCAAACAACGCCAAAGAAATAATGATTCAAGGTATCACCTTGGATGGACGCACTTTCAGGCCCAGCGACTGGGCTGAAAGGTTGGCGGGCGTGATGGGCCAATTTAGGCCGGGTGGTGCAACGCCCGGCAGTCACTTGAGTTATTCCCCTTGGTGTATCCCCCAAACTTTAGAGGGCATCAAGTGCGTCATCATTCACACCGACCTCCGTGAACATGAGCCCATGGCGTGGGACTTTTTAATGAACTTTGCAAAAGACAACAATTTGCAAGTGTCTGACGGCACTTAATATTTCACCCACAAAAAAGCCGTCCAAAGACGGCTTTTTGCTTTTCTTTGCTGACAGCGCACCCGTTTCAAACGGCGGCAACCCTGTTGGGTGCCGGGCTAATGATCAATTGATCAGGCGAGTGCCAAGGCTTTCACCTTGGTTGACAAGCGGCTCTTATCGCGAGCTGCTTTGTTCTTGTGGAAGATGCCTTTGTCGGCAACGGTGTCCACAACGGCTTGCATTTTTGCAAACAGTTCTGTTGCTTTGGTTTTGTCACCGGCCAGAACAGCTTTTTCAACGTTCTTAACAGCGGTGCGGTATTTGGAGCGCAGTGAGGTGTTCGCTGCGTTCAATTTCACGTCTTGACGTGCGCGTTTACGGCCTGATGCCAGGCGGGGGTTCTTTTTCTTGGGTTTTCCAGAAGCCATTTTGTATGTCCTAGTTGTCTGAGGATGTTGTCAGCAAAGCCGGCTATTGTAACAGCCTAAAAACCATTGCGTCCAGATACGCGCAAAGGGGCTAAGGAATCGCTACACTCTTGGCGTGAGCCTCCTTAAATCCGCCTCTACTGTCTCTCTCTGGACCTTGGCCTCCCGTGTCACGGGCTTGGTCCGAGAGCTTTTGATTGCCTCAGCTTTTGGCGCAAGCGCATTGACCGATGCGTTTAATGTGGCCTTTCGTATTCCTAATTTGTTCAGAAGACTGTTTGCTGAGGGTGCATTCAGTCAGGCATTTGTCCCAGTGCTGGCGGCAAGCAAGGCCAAGCATGGCGAAGATGCCACCCGACAAGTGATTGACCATGTGGCAACTTTGTTGGCCTTGGCCTTGCTCATTTTGAGCATTGCGGGCGTCCTTTTGGCGCCTTGGTTGGTTTGGGCAATGGCCAGCGGTTTGAAACAACAAGCCGATGCCTATGCCGCCGCAGTCCAAATGACGCGGTGGATGTTCCCCTACATTGGCTTTATGTCGATGGTGGCGCTTTCTGCTGGCATCCTCAATACATGGAAAAAATTTGCCATTCCTGCAGCTACGCCAGTTTTGCTCAATATGTCCATGATTGGTGCGGCATGGCTTTTGGCACCTTGGCTGAAATCAAAAGGCTTTGAATCAATTTATGCACTACCGGTGGGCGTCATGCTGGGCGGTTTTTTACAATTGGCCGTCCAAATCCCTGCGTTAAAAAGTTTGGGACTCTTACCCAAGTTGGGCGTCAGTTGGCGTGCCGTGCGAGACGCTGCACAAGACCCTTCATCTCGCCAAATTGCCAGCTTGATGTTGCCTGCTTTGTTGGGCGTAGGAGTTGCACAAATCTCCTTGCTCATCAACACACAAATTGCGTCACATTTGGCGCCAGGCAGTGTCAGTTGGTTAACTTATGCCGATCGATTGATGGAATTCCCAACGGCCATCTTGGGCGTGGCCTTGGGCGCTGTGTTGATACCTCAATTGGCTGCTGCGAAGGCCAAGGGTGATCAAAAAGAATACGCAGCCATGTTGGATTGGGGTTTGCGTTTGGTGGTGGTCTTGGCTTTGCCATGCGCTGCGGCACTCTTGACGTTTTCTCAGCCCTTGGTCTCGGTGCTGTACCACTATGGGGCATTCACCGACAAAGATGTGCAGCAAACCACCTTGGCCCTCAGCGGCTATGGCGTGGGCTTGTTGGGTTTGGTTGCCATCAAGGTTTTGGCGCCTGGCTACTATGCCAGCCAGGACATTAAAACACCTGTCAAAATTGCCATTGTTGTTTTGTGTTTTACCCAGTTGATGAACTTCATACTGGTGCCTTATTTGGCCCATGCAGGTTTGGCTTTGTCGATTGGTTTGGGCGCCTTGCTCAATGCGGTGTGGTTGTTGATTGGTTTGTTGCGCAAAGGCAGCTACAAGCCGCAAGCAGGCTGGCTCAAGTTTGGCTTGAAAGTTATCTTGGCCACTGCTTTGCTGACGATATTTTTGGTGTTTGTTTCGCAAAAAATTGACTGGTTGCAGATGCGACAACAAGCAGGCTTGAGATTGGTTTTCATGGCTGCTGTTTTGGCTTCATCTGCAATTTTGTTTTTTGGCACCTTGCGTTTATGTGGACTGCGTTTGAAAACATTCTTGCGTCCTTCAACAACTTAAGCGATTTATGAAGTTTTCCATAGAAGCTGTTACGCCTCTGAGTTATTTCAAAAGCTTGGTTGGATCAGAAAAGCAATTTCCATTGCTTGAGGCTGCCGCGTCAATTGCGCAAGACGAAGAGCCTAACTTGGACATTCAAAATGTCTTGGCCACTTGCGATGCTTTGTTGGTCCGACTCAAGAGACGTGTCAAAGCAGAGGCTGACCCGATGCGCAAGCTGTCCGTCTTGAATCAGTTTTTCTATGCAGACTTGGGCTTTGCCGGCAATGCCAACAACTTTTACGCCCCTGAAAATAGTTACATCAATGAGGTGCTTCAATCGCGTCGAGGCATTCCCATTTCAATCGCTGTCATTTGGTTGGAATTGGCGCAAGCCTTGGATTTGCATGCGGAAGGCGTTTCATTCCCTGGCCATTTTTTGGTCAAAGTCAATTTGCCCGAGGGCTTGGTCGTTTTGGATCCCTTGACGGGTGACTCTTTGGGGCTTGAGAACTTGTCAGAAAGATTGGCCCCTTTCCGCCCAATTTTGGGAGACTCAACCGACACGGACATACCTTTGGGGCTGTTTTTGCAGCCCGCACAGCCGCGTGACATCTTGACGCGCATGCTGAGAAATTTAAAAGAAATTTTTACCAGTCAAAAAGATTGGCAGCGCTTGATCGGCGTGCTAGACCGACTGATCGTTTTGCATCCGCAAGCGCTTGATGAAAAGAGAGACCGCGGTCTTGCCTTCATTGAATTGGGAAACACCCAAGAAGCACGCAAGGACTTGTTGCAATATGTGTTGGGACTGCCAGATGCAAGCGATGCGCCTGAAATTCAGAAGCGGCTGGCATTGCTCCAGCCCTGATTTCAAATACCAATTGCAAATTAGCTGACGATGACCTGCGCGCCATCGCCTTGTGATGCAATGACGCCTATTTGGTAGACCTTTTCGCCAGACTGACGCAAAGTTTCGGCGCAAGCTTCTGCGTCAGCGGCATCGATGACGACAACCATGCCAATGCCATTGTTGAATGTGCGATTCATTTCGATGTCGTCAATGCCCGCTGTCTTTTGCAACCATGCAAACAACTCAGACTGTGGCCAGCTTCCTTTGCGGAGGTGAGCCGCAGTGCCTTCTGGCAAAACTCTGGGAATGTTCTCAAGCAAGCCACCGCCAGTGATGTGCGCCAAGGCCTTGATAGGGTGCAGGGACAAAGCATGCAAAACGGATTTGACATACAGGCGCGTAGGCGCCATGACGGCTTGTTTAAAGCTTTGCCCGTCTAAGGTGGCGGGCAGATTGTTGGCGGCGCGCTCAATGCACTTGCGCACCAAGCTGAAGCCGTTGGAGTGAACGCCATGCGAACCCAAGCCCAAGACAATGTCGCCTGCTTTGACATTTTGGCCCGTCAAAATTTTTGATTTTTCAACGGCGCCCACCGCAAATCCTGCCAAGTCGTATTCGCCTGCGGGGTACATGCCTGGCATTTCAGCGGTTTCCCCACCGATAAGCGCACATCCCGACATTTCACAGCCATTGGCAATGCCGCCTACGACTGCGGCTGCCGTGTCGACATCGAGCTTGCCACACGCAAAGTAATCGAGGAAAAAGAGGGGTTCGGCACCCTGAACCAAGACATCGTTGACGCTCATGGCGACCAAATCGATGCCGACGGTGTCGTGCATGTTCCATTCAAAAGCCAGCTTGAGCTTGGTGCCTACACCGTCTGTGCCAGAGACCAATACGGGCTCTTTGTAGCGCTTGGGGACCTCAAACAGCGCGCCAAATCCACCAATGCCAGCCAAAACGCCTTCACGCATGGTTTTCTTGGCCAATGGCTTGATACGTTCAACCAAAGCATCGCCAGCAACGATGTCGACGCCAGCGTCTTTGTAAGAAAGAGGTGTTGAGCTCATGAGAAAAAAGGGGAAATTGGTAGGACGGAGGTCGGGGGGACTAAAATCAAGACTTATTTTAGGTGCTGTAAGCCTTGCATCTGAACTCAGCGGCAGGTTCTTTTCATTATCTTTAACTTCAAATTGACACCATGTCCTTGATCCAGTCTCCCAAAAGTTTAAGCATCGGGGTCGGTGTCGCAATTTTGGTCGCACTCCTGCTCTGGATGCTTGGCCCCGTGTTGGTGCCTTTCTTGGTGGCTGCCGTGTTGGCTTACGCCTTGCACCCCGCAGTGATCAGCCTGCAAAGGCGATTCACTTTCCTGCCCCAAGCACTCGCTGTGGTCTTGGTTGAAGTTTTTGCATTGCTGGTGGTCGTGGGTGTCCTCTTTTTATTGATCCCCATACTGACCAAAGAAATTCCTTTGCTGCAGCAGCAGTTGCCAAACTTGCTAGACCAATTGGCCCTGACGCTCAATCCATTGTTGGCGCAGTTTGGTTTGAACTTAACTTTGGACATCGGCAGTCTCAAGGCGCAAATCATCAAATACCTCAGTACCAACCGTGATGATTGGATGGATCCACTCATTGCGTCTTTGAAATTGGGCGGTAGTTTTGCGTTGGCAGCGCTTGGCAATTTCATTTTGATCCCTGTTGTTCTGTTTTACCTTCTGAACGAATGGAATCGATGGGTTTCGCAAGTGGTGGCCTGGGTGCCTCTTCCTTGGCGTCCCACTTACGACAGCTTCATGACAGAGTGCGATGCCGTGCTAGGTCAATATTTGCGCGGACAAATTTTGGTCATGTTGGTTCTCTCGGTTTTTTATGCGCTGGCATTGACCCTGTTTGGTTTAGATTTGGCATTGCCCATCGGGGTGTTCACGGGCCTGGCTGTCTGTGTGCCCTATTTAGGATTTGGCCTGGGCTTGATATTGGCGTTGTTGGCAGGTTTGTTGCAATTTGCCTCGTTCAAAGCGGTCATCATGGTTGCCGTGGTTTATGGGGCAGGGCAGTTGATTGAAAGTTTCTGGCTGACGCCCAAATTGGTCGGTGAGCGCATTGGTCTTCATCCCTTGGCTGTCATTTTTGCGCTGTTGGCCATGGGTCAATTGTTTGGCTTTGTGGGTGTGTTGGTGGCATTGCCGGTCAGCGCGGTGCTTTTGGTTGCCATTCGGCGCGCCCGACAACAATATTTCAGTAGCAACTTGTATCAAGGTCCTAGCGAATGAAGCAAATGGCCTTGGACATTGGCTTGCAATCGCTGCCCAGTCTGGAAAGTTTTTTTGCTGGCCCCAATTTGGCAGCTTTGCAGCACTTAAAGCTTTGGACTTCGGGCAGCATGCCTAGCCCAGTACCCACTTATTTGTGGGGCGAAGCGGGTTCTGGCAAGACGCATTTGTTGAGAGCAGCCTTCGCCGCATTGAAAGACCAAGGCTTGTCTGTCGGTTGGATTGATGACACGAAGCAGACGCAGTTGGCATTTGATGAGTCTTGGGTGGCGGTCATCATGGACGATGTTCATCTGTACAACCTAGAGCAACAGCAGGCAGCCTTCAACTGGTTTGTAAATGCCCTCACGCCAAAGTCTGGTCAACCTCGTTGGGTATTGGCTGCTGGCACACTTCCTCCTGCGGATTTAAAACTCAGAGACGATTTGCGTTCCCGCTTGGGCTGGGGCCATGTGTTTGGTTTGCATGTTTTGAGTGAGCCCGAAAGACTTTCGGTGCTGAAGCAAGAAGCAGAGCAGCGTGGTTTGCATTTGAGTGAAGAAGTGATGTCATTCATGCTGAACCGCTTTACAAGAGATTTAGGAAGCTTGATGACACTTTTGGATCACCTTGATCAATACGCGCTGCAAGCGCAAAGAGCGATCACCATTCCACTGATCAAGTCGATGTTGGAGAACGCATGAATTTGACGCTCTTCGATTTAGATCACACCTTGCTGCCCATTGATTCTGATTATTCTTGGGGTGAGTTCTCTCTCAAAATAGGATGGGTTGATCCCGTTACGTTCAAGGCCAAGAACGATCAATTTTTTGCAGACTACCAGTCAGGCAATCTGAACATCCATGATTACGTGAGGTTTGCAACTGAAGCGGTACGGCTCAAAGGACCTGCATTGGCTGCGCAAGCGCACCTTCAGTTCATGCAAGAGGTCATCCTCCCAAGCATTCAGCCAAGCGCCCTCAATTTAATCAAGCACCACCAAGATGCCGGTGATCATGTCATGATCGTGACCGCAACCAATGAATTTGTCACTCGACCCATTGCCACGGCGCTGGGCATTCAAGAACTCATTGCAGTAGAGTTGGCCAAAGATGCCAATGGTTGGATCACTGGTGACATTTCAGGAACGCCCTCTTTCAAAATGGGCAAGGTGACACGGGTTGAGCAGTGGTTGTCTGCCCATCAAAAGTCATGGTCTGATGTGCACTTGACGTTTTACTCAGACTCCCTGAATGATCTTCCTTTGTTGGAGAAGGCGCAGATGCCTGTGGCCACCAACCCTGATGCGCGTTTGCGTCAACTTGCGACCGATCGAGGCTGGCGCATACTAGAACTGTTTACATGATCAAAAAATTCATACAAAAAATACTGGGTAAGCCAACAACACCCAGCTCGGCCATTTATTTTGGTCAGCGCGTTGAAATTCCACCTGCGGTACATGGCATCAATGTTGACTTGGTCGATGAACGTGCCGTGAATGTTGTCAGAACATTACAAGACGCAGGTTTTGAAGCTTATGTGGTGGGCGGCGCAGTTAGAGATTTGCTGCTGGGATTGCGACCCAAAGATTTTGATGTGGCCACCGATGCCACACCAGAAGAGGTCAAGGGGCTTTTCAGGCGCGCCTTCATCATTGGCCGTCGCTTTCGAATTGTGCATGTGGTTTATGGCAGAGGCCGCGAGCACGAGGTCATTGAAGTTTCAACTTTCCGAGCCCATCTAGACAACCGAGCTGCTGAGCAAGTTGCTGGCAATGAAAAAACCAGCAAATCAGAATTGGCTGGAATGAAGCATGCGGTTGACTCAAGTGGTCGCGTGCTGCGCGACAACGTTTGGGGCCCACAAGACGAAGATGCAACACGTCGCGACTTCACCGTCAATGCGATGTATTACGACCCAGAGTCACAGTATCTGGTTGACTATCACGGTGGCATGCAAGATGCCAAAAAGAAAATTTTGCGCATGATTGGCGACCCAGTTGCGCGCTATCGTGAAGACCCTGTGCGCATTATTCGTGCGGTTCGCTTTGCAGCAAAACTAAGTCCGCTTGGGTTTAAGTTGGAGAGCAAAACCGGCAAGCCGTTGGCCACCATGCTGAAACTTTTGGCCGATGTTCCGCAAAGCCGTTTGTTTGATGAAATGTTGAAGTTGTTGCAAACGGGCCATGCGCTTGCTTCCATTGAGCAGCTTCAACAATTGGGTTTGCACAAAGGCATTTATCCGCTCTTGGATGTGGTGGTCGAGAGAGCGGATACTGCCTTCGTCAAGGCGGCGTTGCTAGACACCGACAGGCGTGTAGGTGAGGACAAGCCGGTCGCGCCCAGTTTCTTGTTGGCCTGTGTTCTGTGGGCTGATGTCAAAGCGGGTTGGGACCTGCGTTTGGCAAAACGCGTACCGCCGTTCCCCGCTTTGCAAGAGGCCATCGACGAAGTATTTGAGGCTCGCATTGGCGATGTGTCTGGCCGCGGCAAGCTCGCAGCAGACATGCGCGAAATTTGGATGATGCAACCCCGTTTTGAAAAGCGAATTGGCAGTACGCCCTTCAGTTTGGTTGAGCAAGCCAGATTCAGAGCTGGATTTGATTTCCTCCGATTGCGCGCTGAGGTCGGGGAGGTGGAAGTTACGCTGGCAGATTGGTGGCAAGAATTCAGTCTGGCCAACGATGCCACGCGTGAGGACTTGATTCAACAAGTTAAATCCGAAAAGCCCAGCAATGTTCAGTCGGCTCCAGGCAAGGCGCGACGTGCGCCCAGACGCCGAAAGCCTGCCAGCAAAGTTGGGGGCAATGATGCTCAAACACCTGGCGAAAAACCTCAAGAATGAGTTCAGGTGGGCATCATGCAACGAGATGAGGTGTTGGTTTATTTGGGCTTGGGGGCCAACTTGGGAGATGCCCAACAAGCTCTGAAAAATGCATTCGATG
>JACCDJ011689105.1_pt1 | contig 14706 bp, 26 predicted proteins | sample 7444481 | NCBI WGS metagenome assembly JACCDJ01 (sample SAMN15323435, study PRJNA562643) | freshwater metagenome | isolation source: river surface water | place: USA:Blue River Watershed | collected 2017-08-15 | reverse complement strand
TCTGCTCCTCCTATAAAAACATTACCAACAAGACCTACTCCTCCAAGTGATTGGGTAAATCCTGATGATGGAAGTGGTTATCGTGGTGGGAAAGCACCTATTTTAGATGATAGACTTCCTAGTGATGGTATACCTCAAGGGGCACCAATATTTACACCAAGTCCATATCAGCCAAATCCAATATTTACGGCTCCTGTACCTGCATTGCCTATAACAACTCCTCCTGCTCCTCCTGCTAAAATAATAGCAGACCCTATGGGTGGTGGTGGTAGTCCTGTTATGGGTGGACCTGAAATACCAAATATTCCTTGTCCTCCAAATTTTTATCCAAGTCCAAATGGAAATTGTCTACCTAATGAGGAAATAATTTATGATAAGCCAATTAGTTCAGACCCATGTCAGGGATTGGCAAAACCTCAGTTGGCACCCCCACCTGCAGGTATGAAATGGATTAGAAAACCTGATTGCACTCATGTATTAGTAAAAGATGAATCGCAAGTAATTCCTGATGCACCACTTCCTGATACAACAAGTAGCACAACTTCTACAACAACAAAAGCCCCTACTACTAGTACAACAACTTCTACAACAACAAAAGCAGCAGTAGCGGATAAGATATGTAATCCTCCAATTTATGCAGCTCCTAAATATTATAAGTGGGTAAGTAAAGGTAATTGTGCTTATGAATTAGTTGTGGATGATACACAATTAAAAGATGCAGCACCTGCTCCTGTATTACCTGCTGCAGGTCAACCAATAATAAATATTAATTATCCTACAGGTGGATTAGGAACAATACCTTTACCTACTACTTCAACATCTACAACAGTTCAAACTACTACTTTGAAACCGTTAGCAACGGGAGGCGATAGTGGCGGAAGTGGTGGCGGTGGTGGTGGTAGCCCATTCCCTGAAGAACCTGCTCCAATAGTTGCACCTAAGAAAAATTATTTTTGGTGGTATGTGGGTGGAGCATTAGCAATTTATTTAATTTTGAAAAGGAAAAAATCTCAATAATGGAACAAAATATGACTCCTCAACCTGCACCTGCTCCTATGGTTCCTCCTCCTGCTCCTATGGCTGCGGGTGGTCAACCACCAATGCCGAGTGCTCCTCCTGCTGCACCTGCTTATGAAGATGGCGGTGCTGTTGTTACAAAAGGTGGTGGTATAAAAGAATGGTTTAGTGATATTAACATAGTTGATGTTGCTGTAAGTGCTGTTATTGTAGGTGCAGTATTATATACTGTTCATTATTATAAATTTATGATGATGTTAGAAAAATCAGGTTATGCTGATTTGAGTGCAAGAGTAGCAAAATTACAAAGTGCAATGGATGCTCAAAAGGCTGAAATGAACGCTGCAGGTAGCGGTAAGTTGGATAGACAACGAAGAAGACCTGTAATGAGATTAGGTTAAAAACAAAACCATAAAAATATATGTTAGATTCAATTTCATGGGGAAATCCTCTCCAAAAGCATTTGCCGTATCTTGAAAAGGATAATTTAACCTTCCTTGAGAAGTATTATCCTGATTTAATCAAGTATACTTTCCCAAAAAATACCTCAAAAGCTACAAGGGAAGAGTTGAATCAGCTTGTAGATAATATTGAAATAGCTAAGTCTAACCCTGACCATCTTAAACGCTACAAAGCTTATGACCAATCTTTAGTCAAAACTTTTGGCGATGTAATTATTGACCAAAATTTAGGCGAAAAGGGTGCAGACTTAGTAGATAAGCTATTTGACGATACGGTACCTTTAATTTTAAAGCTTAAATTCTTTTTCCAAAGGCCAAGGCCATATCAATTGGCTTATGCTTATAAATTAAGACTTTTCCCATTTTCTTCTCCAAGTTCAGATTCTCCATCATATCCATCAGGCCATACTTTGCAATCGGCCTTAATTTGTTATGTATTAGGAAACCATTTCCCCGAAAAATTTGATTATTTCCAAAATTTAGCAAAAGATATAGAATATAGTAGATTGTTTTTAGGTTTACATTACCAATCAGACAACGACTTTGCTCTATATATGTTTGACTTGATTATAAGAGATAAGGAATTTAAGGCGAAATATGGTTTATAATGCAGTTACAACTCAAAGACGGAAAAGTTTCATGGAAACAAGGTTGGGCTGAAATAGATAACAAACGCTGCTATTTTAAAAGCCGTTGGGAATATAGATATGCCCTTTATTTAGATTTAATGAAAAGACACAATCATATAATTGATTGGTTTTATGAGCCTAAAATATTTTATTTTGAAGGAATTAAAAGAGGTACTACAAACTATAAGCCCGATTTTAAAGTAGTATTTCCAAGTGGGAATGAAGAGTGGATTGAGGTTAAAGGCTATATGGATGCAAAGTCAGCAACCAAGATAAAAAGGATGGCGAAGTACTTTCCTGAAATAAAATTAAGAGTGGTCGGAAGTGAATGGTTTAAGTCAAATGCCTTAATGTTAAAAAAAGTTTTAAAAAATTGGTAGAAAAACTATAATTATACATATATTTACAATGTGTAAAATTGTGCAATGAACCAACAAAACGAAATAATATTACTTGAGGAGCTACTTTCTATAGTCAAAAACAAAGGCTATACAAAGACAATGAATATTCTCAAAAAGAATAATACAAGTCTTTACGAATTAGATAACCCATACGACAAGTTTGTTATAGAGCAAGTTAGTACTGCTTTTCAATTAGATTCAACCGAATTATTACAGAGTAGATATAGTAGAGGTAATATGAAATATGCTATTGGTTTCTCTGTTTATTACTTATATCAAAATAGAACTTTGGGATATATAGGTAAAAACATATTCAAAGACAAAAACTTAACTCTTTTATCAAGATATAGACAAATGATTTTTGATTTAACTAAAAAGGATTTGCCTTATTATGATATGAAACAAGATTTAGATAAAATAATAGAAAATTTTAAACTTAAAAATAAAGTTAAATGAGTACTGAACAAAACATAGCCACAGAAGAAGTAAAACCAACCCCTGCTCCTTCCAACTATAATCCCTTTTTGCAGTCAGTTAATGAGAAGCCATATTCACAAATGAATGTTGGTGTTACTCAAGAGCAATTAAATGCTGCTATTCCTGAACCAACTTTTTCTCCGCATACTATTGATTCAAATGAGAATCCATATAATATGTTAAATGGAGATGGTATACCTAGTGGTGGAGGTGCTCCAAAAAGAGAATCAGCTCCTTTTAATCCAATGATGAATGATGTTCCTGATGGAGACAAAAAAATGGGAGCACAGCACATGGCCAAATTGTTGGTAGATGGTTATGAGCAATTACATGTTTTCGGTAATAAAGCTTTACAAGTACCTGAAAGAAAGATTAGAAAATTAGAGAAGGAAGGTTTGATTGATTTATCAATTCCTATTCCTTATGAATATGGTAAGACAATTACAGCAGGAGAATTTTTACAAGATTTTAACGAACAAAATAAAGATGCTTTAACGGTATCAAAAGAATTTAAAAAAGAAGTTACTCCTGTATTAACTAGAGTGTTAGAAAAAAGAGGTGCAGGTTTAACAGATGAACAATATTTAGGTTATTTAGTAGGAAAGGATTTGATTGTTAAGTTAGTTATTGTAGCACAATTGCGTACAACAATGAACGATATGATTAATGTAATTAAAGATTACACAGAAGCAACTAGAGCAGGTGGCGGAGTTCCTCCTCAGCCTCAAGCTCCTAATCCTCAGCCTCAAGCTACAACGCCAACAGCTCCTCAGCCAATGTATCAAGAGCCTGACCATTCAGCACCTGATTTTAACTTCCAAGATAATGAAGTTGTAATGAATAGTACAGTGCAACAAATGAAAGTTCCAAATACAGGCAAGGCAAGAGTTATTGCACAAATTGAAAAAGAGAAAAAGTGGAAGAGAGATGCTCAAGCTGCAGGTGGAGGTTCTTCATACGAACAAGCAATGAGAGATAGAAAAAATAATGGCAAGAGAGGTAGAAAGAAAGCTAAAGACTATATACAAGAAGTTCAAATGGATGAAGAGCAAATTGCAGAAGCAATAATTTTGAATGAAACTGTTAATCAACCAAAGAAAGAAAAAGACCCTTACGCAGATTTAGATTAATATGAAAGTAAAAAGTCCATATTGGATTGATTTTAAAAAAACAATTATTTCTTTCATAAAAGTATTTGAGAAGGAGACTACTAAATTTGAGTTTCCAATTTATGAAGAGGAAGACTTCACAATGCTTGTAGAAGAGTGTGAGGTATTTCCTGTATTTACAAAGAAAGAGGATTTTTTAAAAGTAGAATATGACTTTAGCTTTTGTGAAACAGTTATAAGGACTTTAAGTTTTTCAAAATATTTAGATGCAGTTAGAATTGAAATAACTTTAAAAGAAAAACATTAATTATGGGTAGAGAACCAATGCTAATGGCTGCATGTGGAAAAAAGGGTGTAGGCAAAAGCTATCAGCACATGATTCTTATGAACCAATATGTTCAAGGGGATTATTATAATGGTGTAAAAGGTAGAAAGTGTCTTATCATGGATGTTAATGATGAATATGGTCATGGAACTTATTATGTACAAGCATTATCATTAAAAGATGTTCCTTTATTCTCAGTTCATCCTCATGTTGAAATAAGGAGAATTAGACCATTTCATCCAAATGGTACTAGAATGACTTTAGATGAATGGGCTCAAGCTTTATTCTATGTTTTGAATAGATTTAGAAATGGTTTATTACTTATTGAGGATGTAAATAAATTTATTGGAGACCATTTACCAAATGATTTAGTTGGTTCAATTGCTACTAATAGACATATTGGTTTGGATATTATTTTATCCTATCAATCTTTAGGTCGTATTAATACAAAGATTTGGGGTAATCTAAATCAATTAAGATTCCATAAAAACAATGAGAGTGTTGAAAGACACGCATTAAAGTTTCCTGACAAAGCAGAATTTATGCGTATTGCAGAGATTATGGTAAATAATGAATATGCAAGAGGTAACTCAAGATTCTTTGTTTATGTAGATATGGATGAATCAAAGATTAGAGGAAATATAAGTGATGAGCTACGAGAGGAAGCATTGAGTCAATATATCAATGAGAACTATAATGCTTTACTTAAACCATTTTTAGTACAAAGAGATGGAAACAAAAAGAAATTCACAGCAGATACTGCTATAAAAGAGATAAAACAGAGGTTATCTTCAGCCTATTTTTAGCTTTTTGCCTGATTTTCAGGCCTATATACCCATCCAAACGACCCTTTTCTATACCCACAGGAAGGGGTTTTTTTATTTTTCAATGAATTGTATACATACAAAAGTAGCTATATAAAAAAGTTACAAAAAAGTGATTAATTTATTTCTATTAATGCCTAGTAATTACCTAAATTTGATATGTCAATGCTGAATCTGTATTCACAATGACACATTCTTTTAAAAACTAAATACTATTAAGATGAATTTCAAAGCAATCGCAGGACAATTATTGATTGTTGCAGGTGGTGTAGCTCTTTACATGTTGGCAGTTAAGCCTATGTTAGACAAAGCTAATGTAACTAAATAATCAAAGAAGTAAATTGAATTAAAACCCCAATTATTTAAAATTCAAAATTCATTAAAAATGAGTAGTATTCAACGCTATTTACAAATGGCAAACCGTCAAGTGAACGAGCAGTTCATTGGCGTAGATGGTTTCGTAGACGATGACATGTATTTTGCAGCAGGAGATAATTTCTTCGGTGCTGATGGTACAGAGGCAGCTCCAATGGCAGCTCCTGCAGTTATGCGTTCTCAACCTTACATCTTAACAGTATCTAACGCTTCTAACGCTGCAGTTACTATTGATGTATTCGGAGCTTACATTTACTTGAACAACGCAGGTTTTTCAGGTGGTAGCTTAACAGTAAGCAATGTTACAATCACTTCAGGATTGTCTAATGTTACTTACTACAACTTATTGAACCAATCTTCTGTATCTCCATTCACAATTGGAAGTACTTTGATTTCTTCAGTAAACGGTACAACTAGCCAAGTGTTACAACCTTTAACACTTAGCACTTTAGATGCAAACGGTAACCAAGCAACTAAAATCTTAACTCCTGTTATTGACCCGTATCAACAACAAAGTGGTGTTATTGAATTGAAACAACCATTCCGTATTGACGGTTTCACTAAGTTGACTTTCAGCATTTATGCTTCAACTTCTGTTCAATTCCAATTCTACCCTTCTGATACAATCAACATCGCAAGAGGTTTAGGTGGTAACCCTGTATCTAAGCAATATGGTAGTCCAAAGATTATCAGACCTGCTGCTCGTTAATCCGAGAAGATTAGGAAAAATATAAGAAGAGGGCGTGAGTGTGATTTTATCTTACTCCGCCCTTTTTTTAATTAAAATTTAGTAAATTTGTTTTATGTCATTACCGAGAGTAAATATATTTAACTATACTGCTGCAGCAAACCCTTACTTTGTTAAGAGTTTAGCTCATAAGTATGGTTATGAATTTGATAAGGACCAAAAATTAGATACTGTTTTACAACAACTAGTAACTTATGAAGGGGAGCCTGTTATGATGGAAATAATTGAGAATAATCCTGACAAGGATTTATTTATGGATTATTTTGAAAAGAAGTATGGCACAAAAGAAGAAAAAAGTAATTCAAATGAATTAAGTGGTGCAAGACTACTTGATACATATATGAATTTCACAGGACAAATACAAGCTGCACAGCAAACTGCTGAAAATAAAATGTTGACTAAAGAAACTAGTGTTATGGTTCTTCTTGGTGCAGTTCTTATTTCATTCGCAATAATGTTTAAAAATAATAAATAATATGGCACTAAACGCATTAGAGACCGTAAGAGAACTAATTTCATACGCAATCGTAACAGACAAAAATGGTGTAGTAAAATTATTAGAAAGAAATGGTATTCAATTACCAAATAATCCTTCTGATAACGAAGTAACTATCGCTGTTTTAATGGCAAATCAAAAGAGTGGTGTTTTTAGAAATGAATTAAAGAAGTACTTAGGTGGCTTAGTCCCTGAAGTAGCTAATTATACATCTGAATTAAGTGGAGATATTGATTTCACAGGTACAGATGACTTTTCTTTTACTGCAGGAGGAGATGATGATTATTTTAATGCAACTGCAAAAGCACCTAAAGTAAAACCAACTGCAATTGAAGCAAGAGCTTTAAGAGTAACTGATACAAACCCTACAGGTAAAACTAAAGTAGGTTTAGCTTTAGCTAGTGTTGGAACATTCTTCAAAGAAAATATTCTTACTAAAGATAATATCAATGCAGGAATTAATATTGGATTAACTAGTTTGGCAAATAAAACAAATGCAAAAGCAAATCAAGTTAGTGCAGAATCTGTTCAATTGCAAAACTATCAAGATACTTTAAGACAACAACTTCCAAACGCTGCTAAAAAATCTAATACTATGTTATATGTATGGATTGGAGTAGGTGTATTAGCTGTTGGTGTTTTAGGATTTGTATTATACAAACAATACAAAAAATAATGACTACTAATAAAAAAATATTATTAGTCGGAGGTGCTTTAGTATTAGCATATATTCTTTTAAAGAAGAAAAAAAATAATACGAAATCTATAAGTGGAAAAGAGTCTATAGTTGAATTTGACCCTATGAGTGTTGAAAAAATGCCATGGGTTGCGGTACCTGATGCTCTTCCTCAAATAAAAATTAATTAAAAATTAAAAACTACAATTATGTTAAAAGGTAAAAATTTGTATTATGTTTTAGGTATTGGTGCAGTTGCATACTACTTTTGGTGGATGAACAAAAAGAAAAAACAAGCTGTTTCAGCTCCTGCTGCTGCAACTAACTTCACAGGAGATTTAGATGTTCCTCAGTATCAAAATGCTTCAGGCGTACCTAGATTTGGTAAGGCTGCTATGTACCCAAGTGGTTTAAATAGAGTAGGTCAAAGATTAAGTGGTTTCTAATTAAAAAATACAAATATGTTAAAAGGTAAAAATTTATTGATTTTAGCAGGAGTTGCTGCTGTAGGTTATTACTTATGGAAGAAAAACCAATCAGCTAAAGTGGTTTCTGCAGGTCCATCAACTGCTGCTGTTAATTTTACAGGAGATTTGAATGTTCCTGAATATCAAAATGCAGGTGGAGATTTTTTATCACAAGACCAATTGCAAAGACTTCGCAGAATAGCAGCTAACAATCCTCAAAGAGCACAAAGAGTAGCAGCTAGAATGACTTCTCGTTTAAGATAAAAAATTAAATTATGACTAATACCAAAAAAATACTATTGTACGCAGGTGCGGTTGTTGTAGGGTATCATTTATGGAAATACTACAGTAAGCCTAAAAGCGTATTAGTTAAAGGTTCTGATGCTGATACCCCTGATAAGGTAGAATATAGCACAGGGAAAGAAGGTATGTTAGGTTCAGATGGCACTTTAGATACAATGATTAATTTAAAGAAGCCAATCTATATTAGACCTACAAACTCAATTCCTAATGTATATGATAGAGGCATTGGTCAATATGTAAATTGTAGTGGTGGTTATATGAACGCTATGGGCTTTCATGAGAATTTAGCTACAGCTTGTAATGCTCAAACAGTAAAAAAAATGGGTAATACAAGTATTGATTTACCTGTAATTCCACAAAACTAAAATATGAATAAGACAGTAAAATACCTTTTAATTTACGCTGCTGTGGCAGGTGGGGCTTATTTATTATATAAGCAATATCAAATCATGCAAGATAAATTAAAGAGTGAAGATTCTTTAAGAAAGTGGAACGCACAACATAATTAAAATATAACAATGGCAGAAGCAAAAGATATATTAGACAAGGTAAAACAATTAAAATCTAATTCTGATAGCATGGCCTTAAAGAAAATGAAAGGTACTGTTTCAGGAGCTATGATTGGAATGGGTGGAGGTTTACTTATTGGATTTACAAGAGGCTATAATCTAGTCTCTTCTGCATTTGTAGGTGCTTTAATTGGTGGAGTAATTTCTCAAATTCTTTTACCAAAATTGGATGATAGCAATGAATAAGAAATATATGAAATTAGCAGCTTTGGCTGCAATAGCTGTTGGAGGTTATTTAGTAATAAGAAATTTACTAGGTAAGTCTAGTGCTCCTACTACTGAAGCACCAACTCCAAACGAGCCAAGTAAAATTCTTACTCAAGACTTCCCAATTAAAAAAGGAAGTAAAGGAGAGAAAGTTAGAGAAATACAAACTCTTTTAGTGGGAATTGATACCAATGCTTTACCTAAATATGGTATTGATGGGGATTTCGGTTCAGAAACTGAAGCAGCTTTATTTAAGTATACTAAGAAAAAAAGTGTTGATAATCAAGATGATTTGTCAAACTTAATAGGTTTAAAAGATGCAGCTCAATCTTCAGCTTTGCAGGGTTCAATTGATGCAAATAGAAGTGTTGCTGCAAATCAAATTATTAATGATTGGAGACTTAATTCATCAAAGAGTATTTTTGCCAAAAATGAAGTGCAATATGCTATTGGTGGATTAACTTTTAGTGGAGCAGAAACCAATTTAGCTACAAGAGTAGCAAAAGCAGGAAACAAAATAGTAAATGGATTTGAAATAAAAGACATGAGTATTTTGCCTAGTGGTTTCTTGAAAATTACCACTACAGGTGGTGGATTGAATGGCGGATTTATTAAAGTAAGTCCGTTTGCTATAGTTTTAAAATAAAACATTTAAAAAATAACCATAAAAATGGAAGAAGTAAATTTAGAAAAAAAGCTTACTGCCAACCAACTTTTTAAAGAATATAAAGACGAGGGTGGCACATTAAATTTTTCAGATTGGTTAACTAGAGAAAAAACAAAAGGTATTTTTCCTATTAATGCTAGTCTAAATGAAGAAGTTAGTAAGAAATTAACTCATTTAAAAGAAGAAGAAATGAATAAAACAGTTTTAGGATTTCCTGTAAGCACCTTGTTAATAGCAGGTGGAGTAATCGTAGTAGCAATAGTTGCTGTTAATGTATTAAAAAAGAAAGCGTAATGAAAAAAGATAACTTTATTTGGTGGGTATTGGGTGGAGTTGGGGCTGTTGCTCTTTGGTATTATTATAAAAATAATAGCAAAAAAACTATTACACAAGGAGATGTAGTGGCTGCTGTCATTCAAGAAGAGAATGATAAATATAGCACTCCATTTAAAGCTGAATATAACATAGTTATGCCTTCTGATTTAGTTTCAAAAAGAGTTAAAGAAAAGGCTGCTGTATTAACTGCAGGTAGATTTGAAATTCAACCTGAAAGGGTGCAACCACCTTTATACATGTAATATGCAGTATAAATTGTGGACAAGATATGAACCTGTAATGGTAAAGGTAGTGGTAAAAACAAATGAGCCGCAACCGATTGTGTTAAAGGCATTTGACCCAACACAGGCCAATACGGTTTTTATGGAAAGAGAAAAGATGGTAGATGGAGTTCAAGAGTTGTTTGTGAGGATGCCATTATCCCCAAATTCAACTGCTCTAGCAATTTACAATAAAAAAAATGGCAACCTACCGAAAGGTCAGGATAGTTCTTTTGAAGTAGTGGAAATCAAAAAAGAAGATTTGGACATCACTTTGTCAAAAACAAAAATGGACAATTCTTTAGTTAGAAACTTTGTTGCTTTTGCTCAAAAGTTTGCATACAATGCAGGTTGGGTTCAAGCTCCAAAGGATTATATAAGCTCAGTAGGTGCTTTTAAAATAGAATATCTACCTTATATAACTAACAATAAAACAGGGACTAAAATGGCTACTCCTGCTCGTATAAGTACCAAAAATGGTCGTATACAAGTATCTCAGGAAGCTTTTTTACCCTTTACTATTCCTATGAGAATGGCAATCTTATTACATGAGTTCAGCCATTATTATTTGAATAGTGATATTTCTAACGAAACCGAAGCTGATTTAAACGGACTTACAATTTATTTAGGATTGGGCTACCCTATCAAAGAGGCCTATTCTGCTTTTATAGATACCTTTATTGGTTATCCAACGGAGCAAAACAAAAGAAGATATGATATTATCAATAGGTTTATAAAAGACTATATTGAAGAATATAAAATAAAAGATGTCTACGCAGTAGGCGAATAAAAATTAAGTTATGGCAGAAAAAGGATTAATGAAAGTTTATACAGAGTTACCATCATGGGCGAAGGGTGTAGTAGTCGTTGGTGGACTTACTGTTGCTTATTTAGCTGTTACTAGCATACTGAAATCAATAAAAGCTAAGAAAACAGAAGCTGAATCTAAAGCTGAAATTAGTCAAGCCAATACTGAATTAACTACTCAAATTAGGTCAGGTAATGGTCCTACTATAGCAAGAAGTCAAGCAGAAGTAATTGCAAATGCTATCGTTTCAGCTTCAAATGATTGTGGAACAGACCAAAAATCTATTTATGCTCAATTTGACAAGGTAAAAAATCAAGCCGATATTTTGCTTTTGGTAGATGTGTTTGGATTAAGAAAGAAGGTAAGATGTCCATTTAGTGATGACCCAAGAGAGTCTTTCTTCAGTTCAGATACGCCTCCTATGTCATTGAGTGCTATGATTAACAGCGAATTAGATGCTACAGAGATAGCAACATTAAATAATAAATTAGCAAGTAAAGGTATAACTTATAAATTCTAATATATGGCAATTTTTGGTGGAGAAAAACAAAGAAAAACAGAAGCAGCGAATGTATATTCTCAAAAATATCCTTTGAGTGATAGCATACCTTCTTTACAATCTAGTTTAAATTCAGCTAATGTAGAATTAGTTGGTTTAAAAAATTCAAGACCTGAAACTTCAGGGGCTAAAAGAATTAGACAAAGAAACATTACTGCTCTTTCTAATAGAGTGATGCAATTGCAAAACAAGATTAAGGATTTACAAAGTGGTATGAGTGGAAGCCAAATTTTAAAAATTGCAGCTCCATCTTTAATGAATGTAAGTGATGTTAGTGCTCAAAAGATTTTAAATGCAACTCCTTATAGTTTTCAAATTCCTACATACAACTATCCAACTAATGAAAAGTTATTAGCAGCTCCAAAATATGCTCCTGCAAAAACTGCTGATGTTAGAGATTTAGCAGATTCATTAGAAAGTACTCAAGGTGTTCCTGTGGATGGAGGAATGGGTGCTCAAGGAGATTATCCACCTCCTTATGGTGTACAAGGTTCAAACACTAAATCAATTTTATTGTATGGTGGACTTGCAGCAGTATTAGGATTTACAGCATATTATATGTTTATAAAGAAAAAATAAATAAATGGCGTTACCAAAATTAGGCCCAACGGGTAAAAAGATAGCTACAGGAGCAGCAATTGCGGGTGGATTAACACTTGCGGGAATTGGTATTTCCAAAAGTGCTGAGAATAAAAGAGTACAAGCTGCTGATACAGATATGGATAAAAAATATCCTTTTTCTGAAAATTGCCTTGAAATGCAACATATCCTTAAAACAGCAAAATTAGCATTAGCTCAAATGGAAGCAGAGTCAGGTGGAAATGCGGGTGCTAAAAGAGTGAGAGCAAGAAATGTAGCGGCTTTAAAGAGAAGAATTACGGAAATTGAAAAATATATCCCAAATTTAGATTGTTCAAGTGCTGTATTGGCTCCTGATGGATTGCCTCAAGCAGCTCCTGCTCAACCAACATCAAATACTACAAAATACTTGTTATATGGAGTAGCAGGTGTAATTTTGTTAGTAGTATTTTCTAACTTATTTAAGAAAAAAGACTAGTTATGGCAGTAAAAATATTTGGTACAACAATTATCGGTGGAGAAGCTCAAAGGAAAGAAGCTGCTTCTAATGTAATGTCAGGAAAATATCCTTTGACAAATGATTGTGATTTAATGAAAAGCACTATTGAAGCTGCTAAGGCGGAATTAGCTCAAATCAATGCTAGTAGACCTTCTACAGCAGGTGGTAAGCGTATTAAAGCTAGAAATGCTGATGCTTTGAAAGTTTGGATTAATGAAATGCAAAACTTTTTAAAGGATTTAACATGTGGTATTACTTATACTCCTAGTGGAATCAAGGTAACTCCTGTTGTTTCAACGCCTTCTCAAGAAACTCCAACACCTGTAGCACCTGTTCCTGCTCCTGCTCAACCAATTATATATACTGCTGAAGTAGTTAAAAATTATGAGCAACCAAGTATTAAATGTGCTGATGGTACTTACGATGTAGCAAATGGGGTAAATCCTCCATGTGCAACAAAAGGTGGAGTTTATTTACCTAGTTTGCCATTACCTGCACCTGCACCTGTTTTGCCAAGTGGTCAATCAACAGTTGTAAGTGCTCCTGCACCTGTAACTGCAGCTCAACAAGTGATGCCAACGCCAACAACAGATTATTCAACTTTATACGATACTGCTGCTTTAGGCACTGCAATAGCTCAATCTAGTGGTTCAGCTCCTGCACCAACTTCAGCACCAACTTCAGCACCTGCTCAAAAAGATGATACCCAAAAATATTTAATGTATGGTGGTATTGCTTTAGTTGGAGTTTTAGTGTTAAATTCATTAATAAATAGAGATTAAAAGTAAGATTATGGCAATAGATATGATTGAAAACAATGAGATGGGTGCTCTAGCTACAAGTAGATTAGGGGACTTAAATCAGTTTGCAGACGAAAGCCAAAAGTTTAAAAACTTTACAGGAGAGGTAGGTTTTTTCAACCCTATTGACCCTAATGAGGAGTTTGCTGAACTTTTTGGAAGTAAAACATTTAAGCGAAATAAAGCTACTGCTACTAAAGAAGCTCAAGATTTCGTTGCTGCTTTGCCTAAAAATACTTGTGATGATATTGAAAGAAGCTTAGAAAGACTTGCTGTTTATATTGAAGCACAAACTAAAGAATTAGGTTTAGTAAAAGGTCATGTTACTGAATATCCAAAAAATAGATTATTAGTAGCAAGAAAAGCAGAAGCAGACTTAAAAATGAAGCAATCTAATATGGATTGTATCAATAAAAAGACTCAAGCTGAATCTGCTGCAAAAAAGGCTGAATTAATACAAACTTTAACAAATGTGTCTGAAGCTAGTGTTCAACAAGCTAAAACAGACCTTTTTGGAACTCCTATAGGTCAACCTTTATATGCTCCTGCGGCTCCAAATCAAGGAGCTTTAGGTTCTGTACAAAGTGCTTTGGGTTCTAACAAAAATTTATTAATTTACGGTGGAATTGGAGTGATAGCTTTGGTTCTATTATTAAGAAGAAGATAATAATGAAATATTTAAAACCCGCATTGATAATTAGTGGATTAGGCGTAATTGGTTACGCCCTTTTCCGTTATTATAAGAAGCAAATAGACTTTGTAAAAGATATTCAATACAAAATTTCAGGATTAAGAATTGTTAACATTTCTAAAGAAGATGTTACACTTGATATTTTAATGAAAGTTTACAACGCTTCAAATGTAGAGGCAACAGTTACTGAAATTTTCCTTGACATAACTATGAATGGAGTAAAAGTAGGTGCTATAAATGAGTCAGAAGAATTTGTTATCAAGCCTACTCAAACTACTGATGTGAGCTATAGATTTAGTTTTAATCCTAGTTTAGTAATCAAAAATATAGTAAATATTTTAACTTTGACAGTTGCATTGAAAGATGTAAAAATTCAAGCAGATGGATATATGAAAGTTAAGAGTGGCTTTTTATCTACAACTG
>JACCDJ011229158.1_pt1 | contig 14726 bp, 6 predicted proteins | sample 7444481 | NCBI WGS metagenome assembly JACCDJ01 (sample SAMN15323435, study PRJNA562643) | freshwater metagenome | isolation source: river surface water | place: USA:Blue River Watershed | collected 2017-08-15 | reverse complement strand
CGGCTTGATCACATAAAATAATGACATCCGGACCATAAGGAATCAATTGACGTACAATCTCAGAACCAATGGAACCAGCAGCACCAGTGACTAAAATGCGTTTGCCTTTAATCTGTGATTTAATTTGGTTGTTATTAATTTGAATTGGATCACGTTCCAATAAATCTTCGATTTTAATAGATTGTAATTGTCTACTTGTGAACTTACCTTCTGCCCATTTAGAATATGCAGGTACACTTAATACTTTAATATCATGGTCTAAACAAAAATCAACCACTTCGTTTTTACGCTTAGTTGGTATGGTATAAGTTGCAATGATCAATTCATCTACAGGCTTAATGGCCACCATCTCTTTAAACTCATTGAAAGAAAGGATAGGTGCACCATTTAAATTTTTACTGCCCTTTTTTCTGTCATCATCAATAAAGGCAATCACTTGAATATTAGCAAGGCCATCATTTTCAAGCACACGTTGTGTCGCCACACCAGTGGCAGCAGCGCCAAAAATCACCACCGATTTTTTTTGCATTTTATAATTCTTAGCATAAGCAAAAAGGTATTTTACCAATACCCTATAACTAATCAAGAATAAAAAACTAAAAATGGTGTATAAGGTAATGATCAAAGTAGTCATGGACAAAATGGTACTAATACCTAATGCTACTGTGTTAATCACTAAAATAATGAAAGAGGACATCCCCACGGCAATCGCAATACGCAGTGCGTCTTGCACGCCTGTATATCTTACAATACCTGTATAAGATTTAGTTGAAGTAAAGACTAAAGCATTCACCAACAAAATTAAAAATGTAGCATTCAACATATGCTCCCAATTGGTGGCAGCCAAAGACACATTTTGTTGAATCAAAATAGCAATGAATAAGGCAGTCACAGTGGCACCTAAATCCAAAAGTAAAATCACAAACTTAGGTACAATGCTAAAATTATTAATCTTAAACATATTATAATTATGTTCTATCAAAAGTTAGGGGGGTGGTTTTGAAGAGGTGAATTAAATCTACTCAATTTGATGTAAAGTTAGGGTTCAAAAGGGTTCAAAATGCCAGAATCAATTACAAAATTACAAAGGATTATTATTTATTTATTGATAATCAAATAGTTAGGAGATATTAGCTGCCTGTTTTGCCTTCCAAAGCCTTACTTCATAATTAATAGAGTTTAAGGAATGGTCTTTATCTAACCAATGTAAAAAGGCATTTAAGGCAAGACCCATGGGGCTAAGGGTATGGGAAAGCAAATTTTTACCAATCACGCTGCTAATGGTTTCCATTTTATTACCAAACAAATACCGCTTTTCGTTTTTAATTAACAGCAGGTCATTTAACACATGCTGCATCAGCACATTCCCTGCATTGTCAATCGCCAATGCCAGTTCTAAAAAATACACCGACAATGAATGTACACTTTTCGCAAAAGTTTGACGAATCACTGCATATAAAAAACCAAAAGGCGCAGTGATAAAAAATAAAATCATTGCAATGCAAAAAAGTAAAAAACTTTTAAATAAAGACATTTGATCTAATGGATTCATAAAATATTTTTTTAGCATGTTTTCTAAGAGAAAAATTAAGAAATGAAGTGTAGTAACTGTTTGATGCAAATGACCTAGAATCCTTTCTATTAAAGCTTTTTAAGAATTTTAGTAAATGTAAAAAATATATTTAAATCAGCAAATTTTGTTCTTAGATTTAATCAACCAAACATATTTTATGAATAACAAAGCACTACTAGTTGGGATCAATGCCTATCCAAATCCAAGCAATAATTTAAGAGGATGCATTAATGATATTGTAGATATGGAATATTTTATTGCATCTAAAAATAAAGTGTATCCAAAAGAAAATATCAAAACATTGACAGATAGCAGGGCCACTAAAAAAAATATTCTAGCAGCACTCAATTGGTTGTTATCAGGCGCGAGTGCAGGAGATCAAATACTATTTCAGTATAGTGGGCATGGCGCACAGATTCCAAGTAAGCGTCATGCAATTGAAAAAGACGGCTTGGATGAGATTATTTGTCCTTATGATTTTAGTGGGGAAAACGCAGCCGAAACGGCCATAAGTGATAAGGAATTCGCCAAGATTTTTACAAAAATCCCCCAAGGCGTGCACTTTGTTTGGATATCGGATAGTTGCCACTCGGAGGATTTGTCCAGAAAACATGAAATTGTTACTGATACAAGGTTCCGCAGATTCAATCATAATGACTCAACACATCAAGCAATAGCTATTGCGCCTATTACTAGCCTCGGTAGCGCACACTCCCCCTTGCATGGCGCTTTATTGAGTGGATGTGCATCGCATCAGTTAAGTGCAGATGCGTACATTAATAACAGGTTCAATGGCGCATTTACCCATTACTTAATTAAGAACCTAAGCTTATATGGGCAGGATGCAAGTATGCAAGACATTGTAAAATATGTAAACATTGATTTAATGGAGAACGACTATGATCAAAATCCACAAAGCGAAGGACTATTGAAGACAGCCAAATTCTTTGCGTCATAATGCACTGAATATTCAATCAAATAAACGACCCAATAATTTATCTAAAATTTTTAATGAATAAATATGAAAATGAATTTAAAACATAGTGGATCTAAAATAAAGATGGTTGGTTTGGTGATGATGCTGGTTTTGAACTATGGGGCTGCGCAAGCGCAGCCCCAACAAGGCCTTATGAGTAGGCTCATCGAAATCAAATATGGAACTGAATTGTATTTAACCACGGAACTTAAGTCAGATAAAAAAGACAGTGCGTTAGCGCTATACAATACGATACGCTGGAAGCTAGACGGATTTGTCTATCAATTGAGTAGTGTACTTATAACAAAAAATAGTCCAAGCGTATTTAAGCAAATAGATACTTGGTGTTATGCACAAAACAATTCAAGATTGAATTTAGAAAGTAGTAAATTAATAGCTCAGCATATAGCAAGTTTTGCAGAGATAGACGCATTGTATCAAACTCAAATAGCACCTAAATTATACAAACAACCCAAAAGTCTGAACCTCACTACCAATGTGTTTTATTTATTGAAAGACTCTTATACTATTATTAAAGGCCTGAGTGATCTTAAGACGCGCAAAACCATGGCGATTGTGGAAATGCTAGATCATGCGAGGTTATTGAGTCCTGTGGAAGTTGGGAAGGGGAAATAAATGAAGCGAGCAATTAAAATGCTACTTTAAAACACAAAAAGTGCACTATCACAAAAATCTATTCCCCCAAATAGATCGGCTTTTGTGAAGTGCACTTGAACTTTTTAAGCTGTTTACTTTCTAACTATCTTAAACGATTTTGTCAAATTATTGCTTGCCGTATTTTTTGAAGTAGTCACAATCGTTGCCACGCAAAGTTCACCTGACTTAAGGCTATCAATTTTCATAGTATTCGCTGCAGCTAATGTGGAAATTGAAGAAGTCCAAATTGTTACATTATCTCTTTCTCTTTTCACATTTAAATCGATTGTGGCTCCATCCTTAGGCAATGTTGATGATATATTAACAACAACTGTTTGACTTGAAGACAATGCCGCATACACATTCGAAGATCCAGGATCAATATCTACAGTAAATGCGATCGAAGATTCCTGAGGAATAGGTGCAACAGGTGTTGGAGGTGTAGGTGCAGGAGTATCTCCAGACTTACTACATCCATTCAATACCATAAGCAATATTATCCCATATAGTACAATTCTTAAAGTCATATATTACAATTTAATTAATTTGAATTGATGCATTAATTTATAATCATTAGAAACAACCCTTACTATATATGTACCAGACACTAATGATTCAACATTTATTCTTGTTCCTGGTATGACTCTTTCCTTCACCATTAATTTTTGTCCACTTATAATATCAAAGAATTCCACATTCAAATATTGATAAGGATTTACTTTGAAATCTATATTTAAAAAATGTACAAATGGATTTGGTGTGATCTTAATAAATTGGTTGTTGTCTAAATTAATGATATCAGTTACAAGATAGAAGTAAGCACTACTTAGTGTACTTAAACATCCATTATTACTTGCTTTGACTGTATAAGCGCCATTTGAAGTTGGCTTGATAAATTTAGAAGTATCACTTAGTTGTTGTGCATCTTTATACCAAATTAAATTAAGTGAAGTTGATGCCACTAAATTTCCATTGGCATCTCTACTTAAAACTGGTGCAACCGGGGTATTTATTTGTGTTACATCTAATTTTTCTGAAATGTTTTTACAGCCAAATTGATTGGTTGTCTCAAGCGTATAAGTACCAGATTGCTTTATAGTTAATTTAGTTCCAGTACCAACCGCTAAGTTTGATCTAGTCCAATTAAATTTAGAAGCAGTCGTCGTGGTGCTTAATGTTAAGCTATCGCCTTCACAAAATATATTTTTAATATTTGAAGTACTAATTTTTGGAATATCCATTTTAGTTCCATTGATTATTTCGGTTTGACTTGACTTAACAACACAACCAAAAATATTAGTGGCTCTAATTTGTACCTTATCTGTTGATTTTACGGTAATACTTGTATCCTTTAGATTTAAATACACAGAATCATTAATAATCCAATTGTTATTTTGTAAAGTACTTGTACGTACATTAATACTATCCGACTTTATCGTACAATCTGGAATTCTAATAATTGGCAGACTTGGACACTCAATAGCTTGTGCTCCATTACGTTTATAATTTCCTTGGAAGGTTCCCCATATTGGCTCTTTATTGATTAATGTGCTTGTTTCAGATGTATTATTTACTTGTTTTAGTTTCACAGGGTTTGATACAATTTCTTGTAAATCATTATCTGATATTGCTAAACTTGTATTTACTGTATTGGTTAACACATTATCATACAAAGAAATTAATTTTCCACCTTCTGATCCTACATACACGGCACTATTGATGTACAATAGATTTGAGCTTATTGGTGCATCTGATTGATATTTCCATCTAAGTGTTTTGTCTGTTTTAATTGCATAAATAGTTCCATTCATGTTTGCAACATAGATAGTTCCATATTCTGAAATAGATGGTGTAGATTTAATGGCGGCACCTGTTGGGAATGTCCAAATTATATTTCCTGTAGCAGAGTCTAATTTTACTAATTCCCCGTTGTCGTTACCAACATATATAGCGCCATCCGCATCAATTACAGGTGATGTTTTAATGCCAGATCCTATTTTTGATGACCATAACTTTGTCACAGTTCCATCATCATTCAGTGTAATTTTAATGACATTGCCTGTATCTGTACCAAAATATAGATGGTATTTATTATCAATCGCAGGTGATCGTGTGATAATTTCACCTATGCTACTCTTCCACTTTGGTTCTGTTTGTACCTTTTTAGTTGTAATATCATAACCATATAGAGTTCCTAATTCGCTAGTAAATATTAATTTTCTATTCCCAGTAATAACTGCTGAAGAATTAATTGGCGCATCTCCAATTAAGTTCCAGGCAATCTTACCTGTTTTATAATCAATTGCAAAGAAGTTTTTATTAGAAACACCTAAGTAAATGTAATTGAATAATGAATCTACAGTTGGTGTTACGTAACTTATACCTCCTAATGGAATGGTTGACCACAAAGGTGCACCAGTCTTACCAAAACCATTTAAATTACTTCCGCTGGTTATAAATACAGATGAATCACTTGAAACTGAAGGTGTAGTAAATATTTTAGAAGCAACACTTAAAGGGTAAGTGATTTCCCCATTGTTATCTAACTTATAAATAGATGCACCTGTGATTGTATTAAAACTAGTATCTGCAGTGTAGATGATATTTGGGCCAACTGCAGTAATACCTCCTAAAAATCCAGCCGAAAATTGTTTAACAACAGAACTAATTTTAATTGACGTACTTGAGGTATCTGATGCGCCATCATTATCTGTTACTATTAATTTAAGGATATTATTCCCGATTAAAAAATTATATGTGATAACCGAATCGGTTGCGCTTAATGCTACATCATTCACCAGCCATTTGTAGGAAACAATTGACCCGTCAGTGTCCGAGCTTGTGCTTGCAGAGTATTTGATTTTTAAATAGGAGTTCGTTCCAATACTATCAACTACTCTATCAGTAAATCTAGCTGCAGTTGGTTTTGTATTTAATGCAATACCAAATAACTCGTTACTGTAGTCACTTTCTAGATTTGTTAAACCAATAGCAGTTAACCTATAGAAATATTTTACATTATTGGTTACAGAATCATTGTACTTAGTTATTTTATTTGAAAAACTATCCACTAATTTAGTAGGATTAGGTACTGTGTCTTTAAACAACTTGAACCACTTTGTATTTGCAGTATCTGTTGAAGACCAATTGATGGTTAATCTTTTATTTCTAGATTCAATGGATGTTACAGATGGTTTTGTAATTAATGTTTTAAAGGTGAATGGAGTGGACCAGCTACTCAAATGCACGCTATCCATTGCCCTCACTCTCCAGTTATAAATTTTACCTAATTGTAAATTAGAAATAGTTTTAAATGTATCTGTTACAATAGATTGTACAATATCATTCACAAAATTATTATCAGTAGTGTATTGAAGTACATATTTAGTCGCATATTTCACCTTATTCCATCTTAATGAGGTTGATGAATCAAGTTTCGCAGATGAATTTTCGGGACTTAATAAAACTGGCGTACTATGCCCTACTTGTTTAATTGAGCTACTAAAATCACTTTCTATATTAGAATTCTTTAATGCTGTTATTTTGTAATAATAAAACTTATCAAAATCAGGCATTGTATTTTTATAATTAATTATTGAAGTAGCACTGTCAATCTTAGTAAAATTAATTGCATCTTCACTTCTGTAAATATAAAATTTCTGAATAGTATTAGACGATCCCTGCGTCCAGCTGAAACTTGCTAATTTAGACAATGAACTATCGTTTATCATACTTGGTGTTGGTACCGAATCTGGCAAAATAACTATTTCGTTACTAAATCCGCTAAAGCCACCAGCAGCACTTACGGTTCTAACTCTATAATATTGATTCCTTGTGTAATCTAAACTAGATGCAGAATCTTTATAGGCAATAGTACTGCTTGATGCAAATTCATTTGGCACTGAATATTGCGGAATAGCTGCAGTTGATCTGTATATTTTATAGCTTGTACCATTCACTGAATTCGAATTTTGCCAATTCAACTGTACTTTTTTATTACCAATGATAGCGGTTAAATTTGTAGGTGGGGCAAAGCTATATGGACTTTCAAAAGCGCCAGGCTCAGGTGCAGCAATTGAGGCACCAGGTCTTGCATCGCCATTGATATCGCCAACAAATGGATATTCAATTAAACTACCTTTCCCTAAGTAACTTGAAGTATCAACAAATTGGAAGTTATAATTGACTGTATCAATGAATGTTAATTTAGTAAATAAATTATTGTTACTAGAACCAGTTGTATCCACGCCAGTAAATGTTGGGAAGGACTTAAATAAGTTACCTTTCATTGTTAAGAAAATCCCAATTTGGTTATTATTATTCTGAGGCCCGCTAAATTCTAAATTGCCATAGAAAATATTATTGTAAAATAAACCCTTCCAGTTGCCGGCTGGGAAAAACGACATATCTGTCCAAGGGTAATAGCCACTGCTACCTGCAGGCATTGGCGTATTGTAGATATTGATGGCAGAAGTCGGATTCGCATTTTGAATAAAGGAATTATGAATTAAGATCACACTGTCATTTGAAGTAACTTGTGGATTTCGTTCAATATTCTTAGTATTGTTCAAAAATAGATTATTGATAAATCTACTATATCCAGCGCCTGATCCTCCAAATACAGTATAACTGTTATTGATAAATTTACTTTGGGATACTGCATAACGTTGCGCATTAATTGTCATGTAGTTGCCAAAAGAACTATTGCCTTGTGTTCTTGTATTATCAATAAATAAACTTTTATTGATTAAAACCGTAGTAGCCCCAAAACTACCACTATTGGATAATAAGCCTCCTTGATTGGTATAAAATTTAGAATTTGTAAAAATTAAGCTGTCTGATATCGTAAAAATACCCTCAATAAATTGATTTTTAAAGATCGAAGAACTATCCACAGTTGCTTTTTTAGCAATAATGGAATTGCTTAAAATGTTGGACGAATTATGTCCTAATTCTGTTAGTTTCACATTTTTTAAAGTAATGTCATGGTTTGACATTTGTGCAATCTTGCCTTTTACTTTTTTAATTGTAATTCCAATCATTGAAAAATTGGAACTAGCAGTAATTTTAATATCAGAAAAATTATTATTTGTACCATCTAATATAGCTGAATTAATATGCGCAGAATCCATATCCAAAACATATTGTGATGCAATTGTAATAGAAGTATTAGTTGGAATTGTCAAAAGCTCATCATAGGAATGATCTGAAATTATAATCGTATCTTTTTCAGCTGCATTATTAATAGCATATTGAATGGTTGCAAATGGACTTAAAATCGTTCCAGAATTCGTATTGGATCCAGTTGACTTATCAACAAAATGTTTGCGTCCAACAACCGTAATCTGAGTTGTGTTCGAGGCTGCACTTTGCGTATTGACATTACCATACTGGCTTTCATAGGCATATAAATTTCCAATCTCAACATCTGTCAAAGCTTTTGAGTATACTCTTATATCATCAATCCATCCCGAAAAGTCTCCAGAAGGAATTTGACTATTTTTTCCAACCACAAATTTTAAATCGGTACCAGTTCTGCTGGCTAAATAGTTAAGAGTTCCAGTTGCTAATAAGGTATCGTTTCTGTAAATCTTAGTATTATTGGTACCATTTTGCAAAACAAAAACATAATGATTCCATAGGGTGCCTGTGTTGTTATATGACAAAGAAGTGTTCCCTTCGCCTGTCGCAGCAGCTGTACTCAATGTAAATTGCTTTACAGAGCTTCCTACAGAAGGGGAAGCCATATCATAGTTGTTGTTTTTTGTAATATAATTTGTAGGTGAATTGATATTTGGACTATTTCTACTACGTGCCCAGAAACTAATGGTTTGAGGATTACTTTGATCTAGATTAGCGACATCGCTACTATACTCAATAAATTGACCCATACCAGAAAAGCTAAATGCTTTATTAGATTGATTAAATCTATCGGTATCTAAAGTGGCGCCAACCACATTCACGAATTTATTTGCGTTCAAAACATCAAATGCTCCAGGATCATAAGTCATCAAACTTGTTAAACCTGTATCTAATGAGGAAATATTCGCATAGTTGTTACTGATTTCAGCAACCTTATAAGTATATAATTGATCTTTAACAGTATTCGTATCAATGAAGGATAATGTGTTGGTACCACCTATTAAGGTAAAGTTGGTACCATCCGTAGATTTATATACGTTAAATAATTTTGTAGTGAAATTAGTGTTGGATGTCCAGCTTAGTTCAACCCTGCCTTTTGCACCTTGAGTAGATGTTAAATTTGTTGGGGTTGCTATGCTAGTATTATTTACAATTTGCTGAACTGCACCAATGTCCGGACCTCGATCTGCTGTAATTGGTCTTGCACTATCATAAATATCATTTTTTATTGAGTCAACATTCAGTGCAGCATTGAATTTTCCCATACTCAGACCCAAGCTAGATGGGGCCAATCTATAATCTCCGTTCGTTGAATCAATAAATATAGGCCTGCCTTCGTAATTATTTAAATAAGTTAGCTCAACGTAGGCTTTGGTTCTAAATGGCGGATTTGGACTTACAAGATCAGGATTGATAATTACCATTTTATCATATCCACCTTGAATCAAATTGTTTCTCCATTGGATTCTTAATCCATCATAAATATTGCCTAAACTCCCCGGGTATTGAACTTTAAAATTATAACCGGTATTGTCAGTGAAAATTGAGTTGGAAATAACTGCTGTATTTGTTCCAGAGTTTGGACTACTTATGACAGCATTTCCCGTATTATTAGCTATGGTTACAAAGTTCATTTTAACCATGGCATAATTTGGATTTGATCCATAGTATACAGCATGACCAAATTTATTTTTATAAATCAAGGTATTGATGATGTCTATTGGCCCATAAACAAAAACAGCATTACCATCTAAAGCACTACCTAAATTATTATGATGTATTTTGGTGTTGATGATTTGAGCAGATTTTGCAAAACTGTTTCTGTCGGCATTCCAAATTAATGTATTATTTGTATTATTATAAATATCACAATTTTTCAAAACAGAAAATCCAGTACTAACATTACTTCCAACTAAAACAATCAAATTATTGTCTGTACTATTACCATATCCATTTTGCTTAAATACACAATTTTCGATTGTAATATTTCTGATATAGTTGACAGCAATTTTAGGCGCATTGTATAAGGTAAAACCAAAAATCTTTTTAAAATTGTAATTGTCTACTGTCGTGAATATACCGCCATTGACACCAGCATCCTGTAAATTAATTTTAGTATTGGCAATAATATTTGTGTCTGCATTAAACATATAATTAGAAGTAATCACTATATTTCTTCCAGCTAAGTCGAGTGTTTCACGATACGTGCCTGGCAAAACAACAATAGTATCGCCACTAATTGCCACATTCAGTGCTTGATTGATAGTAGCAAATGGACTTGTGCTGTTTCCTTGATTATTCACATTGCCATTGGCTTGATCTACATAAATTTTACCTGCTGTAATGTTTGCTGCAAGACTTACTGTAGTAGAATAATCACTTTCTGTAGGATTCGCATAACCATATTGACTTTCATAAGCATAAATATTTTTAAGTCTACTGTCTGGAATGACGCCTTTATAAATTCTAATATCATCAATAATTCCATTGAATGGACCAGCTGGTGATCCACTTAATTTTCCAACCACAAATTTAGTACTGGTGGTATTAGTGTTATAACTAATAGTACCGGTTGGACTAACTAGGGTACCATTTTTGAATACTTTAGTTTTGCCAGAACCTGACTCTAATATTAAACCATAATGGTGCCAAGTAGTGCCTGGACTTAATGTGTGATCATAATAATCTCCTCCATTTCCAATTAATCTTACAGGCGCAACTGCAAATTGACTTTGTGAGCCATCCATATTTAAATACTTTCCTAATATTTGGCCTCCACTTACATTTTCTTTAGCCCAAAATGAGATGGTATAAGGATTAGATGTAGTCACATTGGCGACAGTATCATTGTATTCGATATAAGATGTGGATCCATTAAATGAATAAGCCGAATTGGTATTACCAAGTCTATCTGATACTGCAGTTACAGCATTTGCCGTACCTTGAAGTAAATCATTTAAAGCATCCTTGGTATTGCCCGTAAAAGCAAACATATTAGTAAGTCCCGTATCAAGTGCACTTGTGTTTGTGGATGATATACTACTTTCAGTTATTTTGTAACTATAATTGGTCCCATTGACAATTGCGTAATCTAAATAGCTTTGATTGCTAGTGGTTGTTAATAAACTAAAGCTGCCTCCGTTTGAAGCCCTATAAATTTTAAAGGTTTTAGAATTTGAACCATTACTAGAAGTCCAATTTAATCGATTACGGCCAATTTCATTTCTTAAAACAGTTAGAGACAAAGGAGGTGCAGATGCAAAAATTGAATTTGGATTTTGAATCGCACCAATATCTGGCCCGTTGGTTGCTATCAATGGTCTTATTTGTCCACTGATATCATTTTTAATTGTATCAACAAATAGCGCATTATTGAATTTACCCATTGCTGCACCTAATGACTGTGTAGTTAAAGTATAATTTCCAGTCAAGGTATCTGTAAAGTTAGGAACCCCTTCATAGTTATTCGTAAATGCAAGATCAACGTATGCTGTATTCGTATTTGTGATTGACATTCCTGCATATCCACCATCGATTATATTATTTCTCCAATTGATTGCAGAACCAGAATAGATATTGTTCCCAGAATGATTAATTGTAAATTGTCTTCCAGAATTATGGGCAAAAATAGAATTTGAAAATACAATTCTAAAAGTACCAGAACCCGGATAAATTAAAACACCTTTACCAATATTGTTTGTAATGGTTGTAAAGTTGACTTTAACAGTAGAATAATTAGGATTACCTACATAGTCAATTGCATAACCAAACTTGTTTTTATAAATTAATGTATTGATGATGTTGATTGGTCCATCGCCTAATCTAATTGCTGTTCCATCTGCATTTGTTCCTAAAGTATTGTGATGAATTTTAGTATTTATCACTTCAGAAGCACGTCCAACACTGTTTCTATCAAAATTTATAATCAAGAAATTATTGCGATTACTATATATATCACAATCTTTTAAAACAGACTGTTGATTAGAAAAAGCACTAGCCAATAAAAAAAGTAATACATTATCCGTACTATTCCCGTATCCATTATCTCTAAGCACAGATCTTTCGATGGTGATATTCCTGATGGCGTTGATTGCAATTTTTGGCGCATTGTAGAGTGTAAAGCCGTATATCTTTTTAAAATTATAATTGTCTATTGAAGAATAAACACCTCCATTTACCCCAGCATCTTGCAAATCTAATTTGGTAGAAGCAATCAAATTTGTATCCTGATTAAACATATAGGTCGAAGTGAGTACAATTCTTTTTCCTGCAAAATCAATCGTCTCACGATAAGTACCTGGATTGACTACAATGGTGTCCCCATTCACTGCAGTGGACATGGCCTGACCTATTGTTTGAAAAGGCGTAGCAATTTGCCCATTGTTGGTGTTTGAACCAGTCGTACTTACATAGTATTTAGCAGTTTGTGTTGAGCCTATAAGCGTACTAAATAGACATATGGTTAACAAAAGGCCTAATTTCTTAAAATACATTTTTTTCATATACAAGCTTTTAATGAGTCATTTTTGTTTAATAAATACATCATTTTATTAAACAATAACACTAACTTAAAGCAAAGGATTTCGAAAAAAATAGACTTAAAACTATATATGTAAGAAATACAACCTAAGTTTAAATTATCGTTGTATTAATTTGATTATTAATTAATTATAAAATATACATATATATTATATTTATTTTAAAATTTGAAAATAATGTACTATAGATCCTAATAACCCATTTATTTTGTGCAATTTTGAGAAAAGCCTCTAAATATGTTTAGACATCAGCTACGCCTTATATTATCTTTCATGATTCTATTTACTCTTAGTGGTTATGGTCAATCAGACCTTTCAAAATTGTTTAAACAGCTTAATCAGCTCAACCAATCAACTCAGGTTCAATTCATTCATACAGGGGTAACACTTGAACCACAATCAACAGAACTTAACAAAGTCAATAGCTCAAATAATGTATTTTTTAAAGGGGGAGGCCTCTGGGTTGGGATCAATGGTACTGGTAAGGTATATCAGCTAGATTCAAATATGAACATTACAAGGCTAGATAAGACCGAATATGGTGGGTCTAGTTTTGGTTCAGCCGACTTTATATTGAATGATACCCTATTTAGTATAGGTGGATATGGTTTTTGGAATACAAATGGGGCAATAAGGTACTTTAATCAAATAACAAAAGAATGGGATATTATTAAATCAAATATCAGTATCCCCTTCGCAAATGGGATTAATGCAAAGTCCTATTTTGATCCCGTTAAACAGAAATTTCATTTGGTCTATAGCAAATACAATCCTGAATATGTTGCTAGTAATTTAGAAAAAAACACATATTGCTATTACCAATGCCTAGATCTTAAAACAAAAAAATGGCTCGAAGAGCCATTAGTCATACATTCGAAATTAACGAATGCATTTAGTGATTTAACATTTATTCAAACATTGCCAGATGGGGTTATCGTTAATTCAAAATATTATAGTTCCACGTTATTTTTTAAATTTAGAGATAATAAGGTTTATACATTAAGGGATTCAAAATATACCGAGCTTATACAATTAAAAAATAAAGTAAAAAATTTAGTGCTTTTAAACACAGATAGTACTTTCTATTTGTATGATTTAGTCAATGATACATTGAATCAATTTTCAATATCTCAGAGTGATTTAACTGAACTTCCATTCCCTTTGTATATATCCAATCAAAATTATCAGTTTAAATGGATGGATATATTATTGATTACATTAATAGTATTAAGTATAGTTTTTGGTATGCTCTTTTTCACTTATTATAGAAAATATATAAAATCAAAGCAATTAGAAAGAAACGATAAAGTATATACCATTGAATCTGATAAAAAAACAATCAATGATTTTATTCAAAATTTAACTGAAATAGAAAGGCAATTACTAGAACTATTGGTAAGAAATAATTGGAATAGTACCAATACGTCAGTGAATCAGATTAATAAAATATTGGGTACAGAAAAGAAAGATGTAAAGGTGCAGAATAATATTAGAGGAGAAATTATCAATCAAATTAATGATAAATTTTCGATGTATAGCTCCATTATAGATAAGTTAATTGAAAGACAAAGGATAGAATTTGACAAACGCTATGTGGAGTATTTTATCAATGAGAAACTACTATTGAAGTTTCCGAAGAAAATATTTGATTAATAGGGCGCTTTAAAATTGATCTTTACCTATTTAATTATTCTTATTATACAGATTTTTAATTTAATAGAAGGTTTAATATTAATAATTAGTGTGGACCAAGTAGATTTAAATTTATAACTAATTGAAATACAGTTTATTATAAATCACTGCTGTCAGAACAATGCTCACGAAAAAGCTATTTTTAGAT
>JACCDJ010675538.1_pt1 | contig 14738 bp, 13 predicted proteins | sample 7444481 | NCBI WGS metagenome assembly JACCDJ01 (sample SAMN15323435, study PRJNA562643) | freshwater metagenome | isolation source: river surface water | place: USA:Blue River Watershed | collected 2017-08-15 | reverse complement strand
GATGTAGGAAAGAATTGCGCCAGACGAACCTACGCAAGCGCCCGCAATAATCAAAACAGGGTTATTGAGAGTAAATCCAATTCCTGCTGCTGCCCAACCCGAGTAACTGTTCAGCATCGAGACAACTACGGGCATATCAGCGCCACCAATTGGAATGATCAAAGTAATACCAAGGACTAAAGCAATGGCGCACATGATCAAAAAGGCTGCATGACTATCGGTGAGGAAGTAAGCAATACCTCCTGCAACCATTAGGATGGCCATGACCAAATTGAGTAAGTGCTGCCCAGAGAAAATAACGGGCTTGCCGCTAACCTTGCCTGAAAGTTTGCCAAACGCAATCACGGATGCAGTAAAGGTAATTGCACCGATAAATGCCCCAATGAATAGCTCAATCTTTTGGGCACCCGTGTGTGTTTGAGCTGGGTTGAAAACCGCAGCGATTGCAATTAGAACAGCAGAGAGACCCACAAAGGAGTGCATCAATGCAACTAGTTCTGGCATCTTGGTCATTTGCACACGTTGTGCGGCAATCGAACCAATAATTGCGCCACCAATAATTGCAACACCGATCAACCAATAGACTGGTTTAAAACTCGGGATTAAAAATGTAGTGACAACAGCAAGAGCCATACCAACCATGCCAAAGACATTGCCTTGACGTGAGGTGGTTGGAGATGACAAGCCCTTCAGTGCCAAAATAAATAGCACCGACGAAATAAGATAAGAAATGGCTGTGAAATTTGACATATTGAACTCTCTAATTAGTTACCAGCCGATTCGTTCTTCGGAGCTTTTTTCTTGAACATCTCAAGCATGCGACGTGTCACCATGAAGCCGCCAAAGATATTGATCGATGCCAAGAAGATGGCGAGAGCACCAATTAAGCTTGTGAGGGTGATCTCATCGCCCTTGATAACCTCTGTTTGAAGCATGGCGCCCACAATGATGATTCCGGAAATGGCGTTTGTAACCGACATTAATGGAGTGTGAAGAGCAGGGGTTACGTTCCAAACAACGTGGTAACCCACAAAAATTGCCAATACGAAAACCGTTATGTTTTGAACGGTTAATAGACTTTGAATAGCAGCGGCATCCATTTTTTATTCCTTCAAAAATTAATTGGTGCGAATAGCTTGACCATCACGACACATTAAGCAGGCGGCGACGATATCGTCATCAGCGGCTGCTGGGATAGCAAGCTGACCTTCCTTGTTAATGATCAGTTTCATGAAATCAAGCAAATTACGGGCATACAAAGCGGAGGCATCAGCAGCGACCATGCTTGGTAAATTGGTGTACCCCACAATCTTTACTCCGTTGTGATTAACTACTTTGTCAGCCTGAGTGAGTGGGCAATTACCCGAACCATTGTCACCGCGACCTGCAGCGATATCAATCACAACCGAGCCGGCCTTCATTTTCTGGACGGTATCGGTGTGTAGCAGAACAGGTGGTTTACGTCCTGGGATTAAAGCAGTTGTGATTACGATATCGGCTTGTATCGCACGTTCTGCCACTAGGGCAGCTTGACGTTTCATCCATGCTTCTGGCATGGGGCGCGCATATCCACCAACACCTTGAGCGATTTCACGCTCTTCATCGGTCTCGTAGGGAACATCGACAAATTTGGCGCCTAAGGATTCAATTTGTTCTTTAGCGGCAGGACGAACATCGGATGCTTCAATTACTGAGCCTAAGCGTTTAGCGGTAGCAATTGCTTGAAGACCAGCAACACCGGCACCCAGGATCAAAATACGTGCTGCTTTGACGGTACCGGCTGCGGTCATGAGCATTGGCATGAAACGCTGATATTCATTGGCAGCGAGCATGACCGCCTTGTAGCCTGCAATATTGGCTTGGGAGGACAGAACGTCCATGCTCTGAGCGCGAGTGGTTCTCGGAGCAGCTTCAAGAGCAAAAGCGGTAATGCCTTGGCCGGCCATGGCTTGAATTCCGGCGTTATCAAAGGGATCCAACATCCCAATCAGGACAGAACCCGCCTTGATTTGTTTGAGTTCATCGGCTTGGGGAGCCCGAACTTTAAGGACAATCTCACATCCTAGGGCTTCGGCGGCCGAACCAATACTTGCACCCACTGTCTGATAAGCAGAATCGGGTTGGCTAGCACCCACCCCAGCCCCAGACTGAATAATGACCTGATGACCTTGGCTAATCAGCTTTTTAACGGTTTCGGGGGTCGCAGCAACGCGTGTTTCCCCATTTCTTGTCTCCAGCGGCACTCCAATGCGCATGGCATATCTCCAAAAGCAATAATTTTTGAAAAAGGAACTATTTTAATAAATTAGCCATGCCTTGTGAGCCAGCCTGCCCAGTCTCCTGTATATCCCTTTGGCCAGAGGCTGACCGAGACTTTTACAATATGAGCTTGAAACAATTCGGGTATTTTCGCACTTTTTAATGGTTTCCCCTAATATTTTGAATTCTTCCATGCCAAACAACCTCCCACATCCTGAAAGAATGCCAAATGGCAAGCCAAAGGTGGTGGTTGGCATGTCTGGTGGAGTTGATTCGTCGGTCGCTGCTTGGTTGCTTAAAGAAGAGGGTTACGAGGTTATCGGCCTTTTCATGAAAAACTGGGAGGACGATGATCAAGATGAATATTGCTCAGCACGCCAGGATTGGATTGATGTGGTCTCAGTCGCAGACATACTGGGAATTGATGTAGAGGCAGTCAATTTTGCGCAGGAGTATCGAGAGCGGGTCTTTGCGGATTTCTTGAGGGAGTATGCGGCAGGCAGAACCCCTAACCCCGATGTTTTATGCAATGCTGAAATTAAATTCAAGGCGTTTTTAGATCACGCTATGCAATTGGGCGCAGACCTAATCGCCACAGGACATTACGCCAGAGTCGAACGCAAAGACGGAAAAGTACAACTCCTAAGGGCGAAAGATGCCACCAAAGATCAAAGCTATTTTTTACATCGCTTAACCCAAGCACAGCTTTCCAAGGTTTTATTTCCATTGGGCGAGATTACTAAAAAAGAAGTTAGAGAAATTGCTGCCAAGTTAGGTTTACCCAACGCACGAAAAAAAGACTCTACCGGAATCTGTTTTATTGGCGAGAGACCATTTCGCGAGTTTCTGAATCGGTATTTGCCAAGGACACCTGGCCCGATCCTGAGTGTCGATGGAAAAAAAATGGGTGAACATATGGGGTTGGCTTTTTTTACTCTAGGACAGCGAAAAGGAATTGGGATTGGTGGAAGTCAAGACGGTACAGGTGATGCGTGGTACGTCGCTCGCAAGGATATCGAGAACAACACCCTATATGTTGCGCAAGGGCACGATCATCCTTGGCTTTTGAGTGAGACCTTGGCGGCTATGGATGCGTCTTGGATTTCAGGGTGCGAGCCACCCTTAGGACAATACAGTGCTAAAACTAGATATCGACAAGAGGACGCAGTCTGCGCGATTACTGCAGAAGACCACCAGTCTTTTGAGTTGCAATTCAAAACTGCTCAATGGGCAGTGACCCCTGGACAATCAGCCGTTCTATATCAGGGCGACGTCTGCCTTGGTGGCGGAATTATCATTCGCTAATGAACTTAGCCTAGCCACTTCGTTTTATTGCGCAGGAGGTTCAGTCTGCTTGAAAGATGGGCGCTCAGAGAGTTGTTTAAAAAGATTGCCTAGATTTGGGTATTGGCTTTTCCAATTAATTTCCGGAAAGCGTAATGCGAACCATCCTAAGGCACAGCCTACTGCAATATCGGCAAGACTGAATTGATTTCCATGGCACCACTTTGAGCTACCCAAACTGTTGGACATGGTTTCGATTCCTTTGAGAACCTTATGCATCTGGCGATCTTTCCACTTCTGACTTTGCTCGTTTTCTCCTCGAAATGTATTTTCAAGGCGCACCAGAATCCCAGCATCAATCACGCCATCGGCAAGAGCTTCCCATGTCTTTACCGCTGCACGTTCACGACCGGTTGCAGGAATTAATTTACCAACGGGACTCAGCGTATCAATGTATTCAGCAATTACGCGTGAGTCAAACATAGCGCCACCATCATCCAAGAGTAGGCAAGGAACTTTACCCAGGGGATTAAATTCTGAGATGGTGCTAGCTGTATCCCAAACATTATCCAAAACGAGTTCAGCGTCAATTTTCTTTTCAGCCATCACGATGCGAACTTTACGTACGTATGGGCTTGTGAGCGATCCAATAATTTTCATAAGGGCGAAGTATAGCAATCTATGACCAAAGGCATAAACCCATTAAAATCAAGATTTGATGACTTTGCAGCGAGACCAACTTGTCTAATCTGACCTCTTTAACCGCACTTTCTCCTTTAGATGGGCGGTATGCCAAGAAACTCGATGCGCTCCGTCCTTGGCTATCCGAGGCGGCTTTCATGCAACAGCGGGTTGTAGTGGAGATTCAGTGGCTACTTGCCTTAAGTCAGGCAAAACTTCCCAATATCCCCAAAATTGAGAAATCCGATGAAGCGTTTCTTCTGAAATTAGCGAACGATTTCTCGGAGAAAGATGCCCAGCGCATCAAAGAAATCGAAGCGGTCACTAATCATGATGTTAAGGCTGTCGAGTATTGGCTGAAAGAAAAAGTAGCGAAGAGACCTAAACTGTTAGAAGCCAGCGAATTTATTCATTTTGCATGTACCTCTGAAGATATTAATAATACTTCTCATGGTTTGATGTTGCGTGGGGCTCGCGATCATGTTTTGTTACCGCAACTGCAGATCATTCATAAAGAGTTAAGTCGTCTCGCAGTCAAATATTCCAAGTTACCTATGCTGTCTCGAACGCATGGGCAACCCGCATCGCCAACTACTTTAGGTAAAGAGATCGCAAATATTGCTAAGCGCCTAGAGCGCGGTATGCAAAAAATTGCGGGTGTTTCATTGCTCGGTAAGATGAATGGCGCAGTTGGAAATTACAACGCTCATCTTGCTGCTTACCCAGACTTTGATTGGGAAAAGTTTTCGAAGCAAGTTGTTGAAAAGCGTCTCGGTTTGGAATTCAACCCCTACACGATTCAAATTGAACCTCATGATGGTATGGCAGAACTGTTTGATGCAATTGCCCGCGTCAATACTATTTTGATTGATATGGATCGAGATTTTTGGTCGTATATCTCGCTGGGATATTTCAAGCAAAAAACGAAGGCCGGTGAAATTGGTTCGTCAACCATGCCCCATAAAGTTAATCCGATTGACTTTGAAAATTCAGAAGGAAATCTTGGCATTGCAAATGCGTTGTTAAGACATCTCGCAGAAAAATTACCAATTTCACGCTGGCAACGTGATTTGACCGATTCCACGGTACTGCGTAATCTAGGACCCGCCTTTGGACACAGTGTTTTAGCCTATGACAGTGCTCTGCGCGGCCTCTCTAAATTAGAAGTAAACGAAAAAGCCATTGCGGCTGATTTAGATGAATGTTGGGAGGTTCTTGCAGAACCGATACAAACTGTGATGCGGCGCTATGGCATTGAGAACCCCTATGAGCAATTGAAAGATCTCACTCGGGGTAAGGGTATCACTAAAGATACCTTGCACCGCTTCATCAAAACACTTGCAATTTCCGAGCCCGAGAAAAAGCGTCTATTAAAAATGACCCCAGGCTCATACATTGGTAAAGCAGTTGAGCTCGCTTCACGACTCAAGTAGAAAGCCGTTGAACGTTTCAACTCAACAAGTAACAAAACTTCCAGTTGGCCTCTATTTTCTTTATGAGGCCTTATGGCATTTTTTAATACCGTTTGTACTCATCCGCCTTCTATGGCGAAGTCGTCATAACAAAGGCTATCGCCAGCAGATTGGCGAGCGTTTCGGTTTCTACGATGCCAATCAAAAGTTCAGTGCTGCCATTTGGGTTCACGCGGTATCGGTTGGCGAGACGCACGCAACACAGGCTTTGATCGAATCTTTCTTACAACAGGGTCACCGTATTTTGTTGACCCATATGACACCCACTGGTCGAAAGACGGGGGCTGATTTGTATCGCAAGGCAATTCAAGATGGTCAATTAAAGCAGTTGTATTTGCCTTATGACATTTGCTGGGCAATCGAATCTTTTCTAAAAAACTATCGTCCACAGTTAGGTCTTTTGATGGAAACCGAGGCTTGGCCTGGTTTTGTATTCCGAACGAAGCAACTTAACATCCCTTTATTTTTGATTAATGCACGTCTTTCTGAGAGAAGCTTCAAACGGGTCCAAAAATTTGGCTCAGCCGGAAGGAATTTATTTCAATCGTTTGCGGGCATCATGGCGCAATCCAAACATGATGCAGATCGTTATCAAGCCCTTGGGGTTCGTAATCTGAGTGTGGTGGGCAATATGAAGTTTGATGTTGCACTTCAGACCGCCAATCATGCTTTGGGATTGCAGTGGAAAAAAGCTTTGCAAAATCTAGGGCGCCTAGCAGTTTGTGCTGCAAGTACCCGCGCGGGTGAAGAAAGTATCGTCATCGATGTTTGGAAGCAGGTATTACGTCAATTTGACCCATCTCAAAAACCGTTATTGATCATCGTGCCTCGTCACCCAGATCGATTTACCGAGGTCGCCGATATTCTTCATCAATCAGGACTGTCGTTTAAGCGCAGAACAACGCTGAGCGATTCTCGAACTAGCGATGCAATTGACCCTTCCAAGAACCTATTTGATACCGATGTCTTGCTTGGGGATTCAATGGGGGAGATGGCTGCTTATTACAGTGCCAGTGATGTGGTGATTATGGGGGGTAGCCTACTACCAACCGGAGGACAAAATTTGATTGAGGCATGCGCAAACGCCTGCCCCGTTATTCTGGGAGAGCATACCTATAATTTTCAGAAAGCGAGCGAGGATGCGATTGCCAGCGGTGCAGCAATTCGGGTAAGCGCTAGCTCGATTGAGGGATTAGTGCATGCCCTAACAAAGGCTCTTGAAAATCTATTGACCCAATCCGACCTTCGAAATGAAATGGCAAAAAATGCACTTCGTTTTGCTGCCGAACACCAAGGTGCAACCCAACGAATCCTAGAGCAGCTTAAACCTGTGCTCCGAAATTAGGATCGTCTGGGCGATTATTTTCATTAGTCTTGCGATCGGCTTTAATTAAGTCTTCACGCTTGATACCAAGCCACATCGCAATTGCAGCGGCAACGAACACTGACGAATAAATACCAAACAAAATACCAATCGTTAACGCAAGTGCGAAATAAAACAGGGTGGGTCCACCGAAGATCAACATTGCTATCACCATCATCTCGGTACTTCCGTGCGTGATGACAGTGCGGCTAATGGTTCCTGTAATTGCACTATCGATGACTTCGCGGACATTCATCTTGCGTTGTTTACGGAAGTTCTCACGAATACGATCGAAGATCACAACCGATTCGTTCACGGAGTATCCCAAGACCGCAAGAACTGCTGCAAGAACGGAGAGAGAGAACTCCCACTGAAAGAATGCAAAAAATCCTAAGATGATTACTACGTCGTGTAAGTTAGCTAAGATTCCGGCGACCGCAAATTTCCATTCAAAGCGGAAGGCCAAATAAATCATGATGCCAATCACAACAAAAATCAGCGCTTTCACACCATCGATTGCCAATTCTTTGCCAACTTGGGGCCCCACATATTCAACGCGTTGCAGCTTCGCCCCCGAGTTATTGGCTTCCAGTACTTTCATGACTGATGCGCTTTGCTGAGCTGAAGGAATAATTTGACCGGTCTGATCCTTTTGCAAAGGTAAGCGGATCATGACATCGCGAGAACTACCAAAGTTCTGGATTTGAGTATCGGTATAGCCAATTTTGGCGATCTGATCACGAATGCTATCGAGTGGAGCTGTTTGCGGATAGGAGATTTCCATGACCGTTCCGCCCGTGAACTCAATCGACAGATGTAAACCTTTTTGCCAAATAAAGAAAACAGCTGCCAAGAAGGTAATGAATGAGAATGCATTGAGAATCAATGCATAACGCATAAAGGGGATGTCTTTACGAATTCGGAAAAATTCCATCGCTTATTTCCCCTCTGGGCGCCACACTTGGCCAATCGAAACGGATTGTAATTTCTTTTGACGACCGTACCAAAGATTAACGATGCCTCTGGCAAAAAAGACAGCCGAGAACATCGAGGTCAATATGCCTAAGCAGTGAACTACTGCGAAACCTCTCACAGGACCAGAGCCAAATGCCAGTAATGCAAGACCAGCAATTAAGGTAGTGATGTTCGAGTCCAAAATGGTCGCCCAGGCTTTATCAAAACCAATCGAAATCGCTGTCTGAGGTGCGGCACCATTTCGAAGTTCTTCCCGGATGCGTTCGTTAATTAGAACGTTTGAGTCAATTGCCATACCAATTGCTAGAGCCATTGCAGCGATACCGGGCAAGGTCAATGTTGCTTGCAGCATTGATAACAAAGAAATCAACAGCACCAAGTTGACGGCTAGAGCAATTACAGAGAACAAACCAAAGAGCATGTAATAGACGATCATGAAGATCGCAATCGCTGCGAAACCGTAAACCAAAGAGGTAAATCCTTTGATGATGTTTTCCATGCCCAAGCTTGGACCAATGGTGCGCTCTTCAATAATTTCCATGGGAGCTGCTAGCGATCCAGCGCGTAAGAGAAGGGCAAGATCGTTAGCGCTCTCTGTGGTTGGTTGCCCAGTAATCTGAAACTTTGATCCGAATTCGCTCTGAATCGTAGCAATGGTGAGTAACTCACCTTTGCCTTTCTCAAACAGAATCATGCCCATGGGCTTGCCAATATTCTCACGGGTCACTTCTTGCATCACGCGCCCGCCGGCAGCATCTAGGGAGATATTCACGGAAGGACGCTGGTTTTGATCAAAGCCTGCGCTTGCATCGGTGATGCGATCGCCGGTAAAAATCACTGATTTTTTGAAGACGCCCAGGCGGTTCTCACCAAAACGAAATACGTCGGTCCCGGGAGGAGGGGTTTCATTCAATCCAATACTAGAAACCACTGGATCTGCAAGGCGAGCTTCTAAGGTTGCGGTTCTACCGATGATGTCTTTGGCGCGCGCTGTATCTTGAACGCCAGGAAGTTGGACAACAATCCGTTCAGCACCTTGCTGTTGGATAACCGGTTCTTTGACCGCAAGCTCGTTAACTCGCTTATTAAGAGTCACGATGTTTTGTTTAACGGCACTCTCTTGAACCTCTTTGAGAGCGCTTGCCTTAAAGCGTCCAAGTAGTCGAGCACCATCGGCTGTTTTTTCAATTTGCCACTCGAGCTCTGCTTGTGGTCCAGCTAAAACTGTACGAGCTGAGTCGGCTTCGTTGGTTGAGCCAAAACGAATAGCGATAGCATCACCAGTTCGCTCGATGCCTTGATGACGAACACCTTTATCACGTAACTGCCCACGAATATCGGTGGCTAAGGAGGTCAGTTTCTTTTGCACTGCCCCTTGCATATCAACTTGTAATAAGAAATAAACGCCGCCGCGAAGGTCAAGTCCAAGAGGCATTGGTAATGCATTGATTGAACTTAACCAATGCGGTGTGTTCGATAGTAGGTTAAGAGCTACGGTGTAATTGGGCTCTTTGGGGTCAAGATTTAGTTTCTGATTGATGAGATCGCGTGCTTTTAATTGAGTATCGGTGTTATCAAAACGGATTTTGATGGTTCCTACATTACCGGTGCGCTCAAAGAAAATCCCTGTATTTTTAATAGTTGCTTCATTAAGAACACTCTCAACGCGTGATTGCGTTGTGAGATCCACCTTGATCGTTGGTTTTGCTGAAGAGATTTGAACTGCAGGCGCCTCACCAAAAATATTAGGTAGCGAATACAAAAATCCAATAGCAAGAGCTACCCCAATGACGAGGTATTTCCAGAGTGGATAGCGATTCATGATGATGGAAGAGTGGGTGCTTTAAAAAAGCACCCTAATTGATTAAACCGACTTGATCGTACCTTTTGGCAACACACTAGTTACAGCATTTTTTTGCATTTGGACTTCAGTACCAGGAACAATTTCGACCGTGACATATTGGTCTTTAACCGCAGTCACCTTACCCAAAATGCCGCCAGCAGTGATGACCTCATCGCCTGCAGCTAAAGCCTCAAGCATTGCTCTGGTTTCCTTTTGGCGCTTCATTTGGGGACGAATCATGATGAAGTAGAGAACTACGAACATCAAGATCAATGGAATAAAACTCATCAATCCACCAGCATCACCACCCGCGGGTGCGCTTTGTGCAAATGCGTTACTAATCAACATCTTGGGGCCTCCAATAATTTATGACTCTTGAGCCGCAATTCTAAACCGTATGAAGAATCCGCTCCGATTTCTGGGGCATTTGCCTGAGAAGCTAGTCTTGGTGGGGCTCGACCCCGCGTTGGCGCTGGGTATGGAAAAGAGCCTTAAATTGCGCAAACTCCCCTTGGGATAAGGCCTTGCGGATCGATTCCATGAGCTCGAGATAGTAATGAAGATTATGGATGGTATTCAGTTGCGCCCCAAGGATTTCATTGGCTTTTTGAAGGTGGTGTAAATAAGCGCGTGTGAAATTCTGGCAGGTATAACAACGACATTGCATATCGATCGGACGATCATCGTCGCGGTAGCCTGCATTGCGCAGTTTGAGATCCCCAAAGCGGGTAAAGAGCCAACCATTTCGGGCATTTCGAGTGGGCATGACGCAATCAAACATATCGATACCCATGCTCACTCCCAATACGAGGTCTTCAGGAGTACCTACCCCCATGAGGTAGTGGGGCAAGTGTTTTGGTAGGCGCGGCCCGGTATGACCAAGGATCCGTTCAAATTCGGGTTTTGGTTCGCCAACCGAAAGGCCGCCAATCGCAATTCCATCAAATCCTTGTGCAGAAACCCCGTGCAGTGATTCATCGCGCAAGGACTCGTACATGCCTCCTTGGACGATCCCAAATAAAGCATTACCAGTTTCAAGCTCACGGAATCGTTTGATGGATCGCTCACCCCAGCGTAAAGAAAGTTGCAGGGATTCATGCGCTGATTTCTCCGAGGTCGGTTTGCCCTGTGTTTCATACGGAGTGCACTCATCAAACTGCATCGCAATATCACTATTGAGTGTGGCCTGTATCTCCATCGAAACCTCAGGAGACATAAATAATTTATCGCCATTAATGGGTGAGGAAAAGGTCACTCCTTCCTCATTAATTTTACGAAGAGCTCCCAAACTAAATACTTGAAAGCCTCCTGAATCGGTCAAGATCGGTTTATCCCAGCCCATGAAGCGATGTAAACCTCCATGCTTGCGAATGACATCTAAACCAGGACGCAACCAAAGATGAAAGGTATTGCCTAAGATAATCTGGGCGTTTATATCGTTTAGATCTCGAGGGGTAACCGCCTTGACAGTGCCATAGGTTCCCACCGGCATAAAGATTGGGGTTTGCACCACGCCATGGGGTAGGCGCATATTAGCTAAGCGCGCGTGACTCTCTGAATCTTCTTGGACGATGGAGAACTCAAGCGCTTTCATAAAATCATTGTCTCAGTTTCGGTGCAGGAGCATCGCATCTCCATAGCTAAAGAAACGATAACGCTGAGCGATCGCATGTTGATATGCAGTCCGAATCGCATCAAATCCTGCAAAGGCACTGACTAGCATGATTAAGGTTGATTTAGGTAAATGAAAGTTGGTAATGAGAGAGTTAACCAGCTTGAACTCAAAGCCAGGTGTAATAAATAAATTTGTTTCGCCTTCTACTTGACCATTAACTGAATAACTCTCAAGAGTACGAATACTGGTAGTACCAACAGCAATCACTTTGCCACCTTGTTGTTTTGTTCTCTCAAGTGCGGCAATGGTTGATTGCGGTATCGAGTACCACTCGTAATGCATTTGATGCAGGGATAAATCTTCATCACGAACCGGTGTGAAGGTACCGGCACCAACATGGAGAGTAATTGCTGCTGTTTGAACACCACGCTCACGTAAAGCACTCAAGATTGATTCATCAAAATGGAGGCCCGCAGTTGGTGCTGCTACCGCACCAGGGTTTTTAGCCATAACAGTTTGATAACGATTTGAGTCCTCCTCATTAGGGGTGTGACTAATATAGGGCGGCAAAGGAAGCTCTCCGAATGCATCAAGCGTTTCCATTGCATTTTCCGGAAATGCAATTTCATAAAAGTCACTATTACCACCCAAGTTAACACGACCCATCACCGTGATGGCAGGAGCGCCCTCGATGGGAGTGTCGTGGTTGCGCGAATACAAAGTAATTTTTCCGCCTTCCTTGGGAATTTTGGATGCCCTGATTTGTGCGATTGCTTGATTCGGTCCAGTAATTCGTTCAATGAGTATCTCAACACGACCCCCTGTATCTTTCTGCCCAAATAAGCGTGCCGGAATCACGCGAGTGTCATTGAAAATCAGAAGATCGTTAGGACTAATTAATTGCACAATATCGGTAAATGTACGATCGATACATAACGCATCACCAGCGGATGTTTTGCTAAGTTCAAGCAAGCGGCTTGCGGATCGTTGCGCAAGAGGGTGTTGAGCAATTAGCTCAGGCGGGAGATCAAAATCAAAATCGGATAATTGCATAGTATTAGTATCGGTGATGGAATTCTAACCATGGCAACTAAATCCACCCCAAAAATAAGTAAAACACCCGGTCGTGTGGGGTCTCCATCAGCCTTGGAAAAAATGGGTCTTGGGAGCCCTGCCGCTTTAGCTCTTCACTTGCCAATTCGGTATGAAGATGAGACCCAGTTATTAAGTATTGAGGACGCGTGCCAACAGGGCGGTGGAGGCAGCGTTCAGACTCAGGGAACTGTAATCCGTTGTCAGGTTCTTTATCGACCTCGACGGCAATTAATGGTTACCTTGGAGGACGATAGTGGTGAGCTTCACCTTCGTTGGCTCAATTTTTACCCAAATCAGCAAAAACAAATGGCTGTTGGCCAACATTTGCGTGTGTATGGTGATATTCGGGAGGGTTATCTGGGTCCCGAGATGGTGCATCCAACGGTTCGGGCTGTTTCACCCGATACCCCGTTACCCGAAAGCCTTACACCTATTTATTCGGTTACCACTGGCGTTAGCCAAAACGCCATTCGTAAAGCTGTTTTGCAGTCCCTTGAACACTCTAGTTTGCAAATGTTCTTCGCTGAAATCTTGCCCAAAGATGTTTTAAGTCCTGCCGTAAAAAAAGTGATGGAATTGCCCTTACGCGATGCAATTCATTATTTGCACCAACCGCCAGCTGATGCAGATACATCAGCATTATTAGAGCGTACTCATCCGGCATGGAGGAGAGTGCAATTGGAAGAATTACTTGCGCAGCAGATTTCTTTGAAACAAGCTCATGCAATTCGTAGAGGGCGTACTGCACCTCCTAATCGGAAAGCTCTTAATGAATCAAAATCATTACAAGAGCAATTAACACAGCGATTACTCAATTCGCTCCCATTTGACCTAACAGGGGCGCAAAAAAAGGTTTGGACTGAAATTCAGAAAGATCTTCAACAACCATTTCCCATGAATCGCTTACTTCAGGGCGACGTGGGTAGTGGTAAGACAATTATTGCTGCATTGGCAAGTGCTCAGATGGTTCAACAAGGTTTTCAAGTCGCCATCATGGCGCCCACAGAGATATTGGCAGAACAACATTATTGGAAGTTCAAGGAGTGGTTTGAGTCTCTCGGTGTCAACGTTGTTTGGCTGGCTGGCGGAATGAAGGTGAAAGAAAAAAAAGATGCACAAGACGCAATTGAGTCTGGGCTTGCCCAAATTGTGGTGGGTACCCACGCACTGATTCAAGACAAAGTTCGTTTTGCTGCGCTTGGCTTAGCTGTGATTGATGAGCAACATCGTTTTGGTGTGCGTCAGCGTTTAGAGATTTCTCAGCGAGTTGGATCCGAGATGTATTACTGCCATCAATTAATGATGTCTGCAACGCCTATCCCCCGAACTTTGGCAATGACCTACTATGCCGACCTGGATGTTTCCATTATTGATGAGCTACCACCAGGTCGACAAGCGATTACAACTAAATTGGTCAAGGACGGACGTCGATTAGAGGTGATTGAGGGCTTGAGGCAATGGTTACAAAAAGGGTTACAAGCGTATTGGGTCTGCCCCCTGATTGAAGAGTCAGAGGCTTTGCAGTTACAAACGGCTGTTGCGAGTCATGCGGAGCTTTCGCAGCACTTGAGTGAATATCGACTCGCTTTAATTCATGGGCGATTAAAGGCGGAAGAAAAAGCAGCCATCATGGCAGATTTCAAAAGCGGCTTGATCCATGTTCTTGTATCGACCACGGTGATTGAAGTTGGGGTTGATGTTCCAAATGCAGCCTTAATGGTTATTGAGCATGCGGAACGCTTTGGATATGCTCAAATTCATCAGCTTCGAGGAAGGGTCGGACGCGGATCTGCACAATCAGCCTGTATTTTGATGTACTCGGAACCTTTATCAAGCGCAGCAAAAGAGCGATTACAAACGCTTCGTGAGGTTTCTGATGGATTTGTGATTGCTGAACGGGATCTCGCCTTACGCGGCCCAGGAGAGCTTCTTGGGGCAAAGCAATCGGGTGAAGCAATGTTGCGTTTTGTTGATCTTCAGCGGGATGCCTGGTTAATTCAAATTGCCCAAGAGCTTGCTGATGAACTGCTTGCAAATCATCCCGATTTGGTTCAGTTACAACTAGCACGCTGGGTAGGATCACGCACAGAATTTCTAAAGGCTTGATAATAGAGCCATGACCTTAACCGAACTTCGTTACATTGTGGCAGT
>JACCDJ011048777.1_pt1 | contig 14740 bp, 13 predicted proteins | sample 7444481 | NCBI WGS metagenome assembly JACCDJ01 (sample SAMN15323435, study PRJNA562643) | freshwater metagenome | isolation source: river surface water | place: USA:Blue River Watershed | collected 2017-08-15 | reverse complement strand
CATCAGCCAATTTGCGGATACGCGTGGAGCCAAGCCCCAGTTCCCGACGTTTGCGCGTTGTGGGACTGGTGAACCTGAAGACCCATGAGCGTGTGACCCGGTCTTTCACAGGGGTGACTTGAAGGTACAGGCCAGTATGCGGACCATCTGCGTGATACCCGGCTCTGGTTTCCGTTTCTACTTGCCTGGCTGACAGGGCTTTAGCTGCCGTTCTACCCACCTAAATACCCTCCAATGTGAGCTCCATTTTAGTGGAGTCGGTTGGAGTTCACAAGAGTCTATTTGCATTTTCTTCAATGGAAAATAGGGTGTAATAGAGCTCTTTGGAGTGGCCTGTGTTTGGATGCGTAGGACGTCCACTCCGCCAAAAAGCACGTAAAAACGCACCTTCGGGTGCGTTTTTCATTTCTACGCGCCAATCACCTCAGGCCTCGTGACAAGCCGCCCCGGTGAGTCGATTTCGCTGAGGCGCAAGCTAATTTGTTGGATTTAGGATATTTGTCGATTTAAGCGCGAAATCGCATAGAAGCCGCCAGCACTAAATCAGAAAATTCCCCAAAAAGGGGAATATGAACGACTTTTATGCAGTGGTCGAAGGCAGATTTGGCGCTGTGGAAGTTCGTGCGATCTCGCACACCCTGACCCACCATGCCCATGCGAATTGGCAGATGCAATACGGCTATTGGATCGAGGGAGGCAGCGCCCATGCCCAAATAGGGGACGTTTCCGCACCCTACGGCGAAGACTTTGTGGTGGGCATTAACCGCTATGAGTCACATGATTTCACCCTAGACGATCCCCAAACAAGCGCGGTGATTTTGGAATTGTCTCTCCAGCAATCTTGGCTAGATGAAGTTCAGGCTGAGCTGGGGCATCCTCTCGTGCATGCAGCACCTTCCATGGCGTCTTCGCCAGAAATTCACAAGGCGGCGCTTCAGTTGATGCAAAGCGTCCAGGCCCATCAGTTGCTGGATGCGCGAACCTTGGAAGTGGCGGTCATCCACTTGCTGAGGCTGACCCTTCACAAGGCCAGTCAGACGGTGCGCCCTCTGATTTTGCCTCAGCGCAGAAAACTGATCGACTACAGATTGCGATTGGCGCTGGAGTACATGCAAGACCCCTCGGTGAATGTTCATTCCATCACAGAAGTTGCAAAGCGTGTCGGACTGTCTCGCAGTCGTTTGTATGAGCTGTTTCAGCGAGAGTTGAAAAGTTCACCCCAAGTCACTTGGAAAAGCATACGCATGTTGCGCACCTTGCAAATGATGGGCGGGGGTGGCGAGGATCTGGCCGAAGTGGCGTTGAAGCTCGGGTTTTCGTCGGCCGGCAATTTCACACGTTATTTTCGAGGTGTGATGGGGGTCACGCCCTCGGCTTATCGCAAAGCACAATTGAAAAAAAAGATTCAATGAACGACGATAGAGCTCGGGAATAAAGCCTGAAGACGGTGGATCAGGTGGGATGGAAGATCGGGGCGTAAGTCGCTTTGATCACGCCATAACACTCACAAGTGTCGGCTTGCAGGGCGCGCGAGTTGCAAATGTCGATGCTGCCGCGAGAGTACTGAATAAACCCCTTTTTTTGCAACTCGCTGGCCGCTTTGGCGAGCCGTTCTCTGCGCACCCCCAAGCTGTCGGCCAATTGCTCTTGTGTGAACAGGATCGATGTGGAGCCCGCGCGGTCGGCATACATCAACAGCCAGCGACTGAGTCGTTTTTCGACATGGTGGTGACAACTGCAGGCCAAGACCTGTGAAATTTGGGAAATCAGCGACTGCGAGTAGCGCAACATCATCTGCAAAAAAAGAGGAGAGCTTTTGAGCTCTGACTCCAGCCACGCGCTCTTTAACCGATAGGCCAGACCGGAGCGCAAAACCATGCCCCTGTGGTTGGACAGACTGCGTCCCAGCAAAGACGCCGCGCCTGCGACCCCTTCCGATCCGATCATGGCCACTTCAATGGATTCACCGTCACGCAAAAGGTGGGAGATGGACAGAATGGCCGAGGTGGGGAAATACAGATGGGTCAGATGGGCTTCGTCCTCAAAGAGAACCCTCCCCGCTTGAAGTTGGACGGGAACCAACGCGTGTTGCCACCGCTCCCAACTGTCTGTGGGTAAGCGAACCAGCAAATGATTGATGGCCAATTGTTGATTTAACGGCATGAGCCGAATTGTCATACCCCTTTTGTCCCTTCGGCACTGATGAGGTGGACACTTTGATCATTTGAAATCAACAAATTCAAATGATTCGGTGGCACTCAAATTCTCGGCAGCGATGCGCGCAATTTAACAATTTCTACAAGGCGTTTGGACAGCAGATTCGCAAACACTCTGGTCGCAAAACAAGGGGCTCGGTAGAGGTATGGCCTCATGAATCTTGTCGAAGTGGAAGGGGTCGCAACATGAAGAAGCGCTAAGAAATAGAGGAACAATGCACCGCCATTCGTGGTTACAGAGTGTATTTAAAGACTTATGTCTGAAAAAATTACAAATTCAATGGAGGCTTAAATTTCATGAACCAAGCGACTACTGACGACGGATATTGCGGCACCAGCTATGCGGCCAAACTCTTAAGGGTCTCGGTTGGAACCGTACAAAATTTGGTTGAAACCGGCAGTTTGAAAGCCTGGAAGACGCAAGGCGGTCATCGCCGTATTTCCTTGCAGTCGATTCAAGAATACCAAGTTGCCCATGGCATGTTGCCCGAAGCACGCTACAAAACCGACAGCAAATTACGGGTCTTGGTGGTTGAGGACGATGAAAGTTCTCGGCTGATGTATCAAACCTATTTTGACCACTGGCAAGACCCCTTGGATGTTGTCATGTATGCGTCGGCCATGGAGGCTTTGTTGGACATGCCGGTGATCCAGCCCCAAGTTTTGCTGACCGATTTGATCATGCCCAATATGGATGGTTTTCAATTCATCAAAACTTTGCGTGAACACAAATTCTTTTCTAATTTACCCATTATTGCGATTACCGGATTAACGAAGGCTCAAATAGATGCCAAAGGGGGCTTGCCCAGTGATGTGCAGCTTTTGGCAAAACCCATTGATATGGAATGGATTCACGGATTTTTTCAGGCCTTGATTGCCATGAAAGCGATGAATCACCCGGTGGTTGAATAAATGCCTGTCTTCATTTAAATCAAATAATAATGTGGGATTAAAAAATAAATGATTGACTCTCATTTTATTTTCTCAGTAAGAATTGGGGGATTAAATGCCTGCCTCTAAATCGATATTGGTTGTGGACGACAATGGGATTAACCGACTGTTGCCGGGCCTCATTTTGAGACCCTTCGGCTGGATGGTCCATGAGTCTGCAGGGGGGCAAGACGCACTCAAGCAGCTCGAACATCTGGAGGTGTCGGGTGTCTTGCTGGACATTTCTATGCCCGAAATGAGTGGTCTCGAGGTTTTGGATGTTCTGCGGAAAAATGAAAAATTCAGCAAATTAAAGATATTTGCGTATACCGCTTTTGCCACAGAGGGCGATCTCCGCCAGCTTAAAAATCGTGGCTTTGACGCAATTTTGATTAAACCATTAACAAGCCAGCAACTGATAAAAGCACTAAATGATAATTAATTTATCATTTAGTCCGCATTGCCGGAACTAACTTCCGTATATGGCTGGCATTTACTGAATTCCTGAGGTCTACTTAAACCATGATTTCGCAATTGCGTAATTATCCAAGGGGTTTATGTGATTTCTAGAGAAATTAACACAAGTCAGCTCACTTCCATTGTTGCCAATTTGGCCGAATTACACGAATGGGAATTGGACAACGCGCCCATTTTGAGCAGCCTGACTGGGCGCCATCTGTACTACCGCATTGCACAGCGCGCCGTCGCCGACAGAACTCTCTTACCCCGAGCTTTGAAAGACCTGATGGGGGGCTCTGGGTTCACCGAAAAAGCATTGAGAACACGCATGCGAGAAATGGAAGCGGCCGGTCTGATCGAAGCCGTCAGTCTGGAGAGCGATGGTCGGTCCAAATGCCTCATGCCTTCTGAAAAACTTTACGAATCGATTTATTTGCATGCAGATCAAGTCCGTCGAATTTTTGAAAAAAACTTCTTGTTGATCGAGAAGTGATTCTTACTCTGTGTTTCCGATCTCATGTAGGCGCGCCTCTGTGAACTTTCAATTGCCCACCCCACTTTGCCTCAAAGAAACAACCGCACGTGGAATGACGCAACGCTTAGTCCTGCCTGTGCTGTTGTGCTTTTTCAGCTCTGTTCAGGGACAGCCCGCACCCTCTTCGCTTCAATTGAGTGAACTGATGGAGGCGGCTTCGGCCACTTACCCGACCATGCTGGCCGCCCGATTTGAGTCGCGTGCGGCTGGCCAAGACGTCACGGCCAGAGAGCGAATTCGATGGCCCACGATTTCGACCACGCTCGAAACCAACACCGGCAGTGCCAATGTCAGTGCTTCGAGATCGGTGCAATTGGAACAACCGGTGTGGGATTTTGGGCGCACCAATGCCCGTATTGCTGAGTCCCAGACCATGGCGGACATTAGTCTGCTCAAAGTGCAATTGGTGCAACAAGATTTGTACTTGCAGGTCGTGACGGCTTGGCAAAACATGATTGCTGCCAACGAACGGGTCAAATTCGCCCAGCAAACGCACACCCGCCTCGTGGGCTATCAGGCGCAAATCCGCAGGCGAGTAGAGGCCGAGGCCTCGCCACGCATCGATCTGGAATTGGCAGATGCCCGCTTGTTGCAAACCCAGGTCGAGCTCTTGACCGCGCAAACCAGTTTGCAAGTGGCGATTCGGCGGTTAGAACAACTCTCGGGTCTGCCACAGTTGGCCAGTCGTGTGCCATCGGCCCATTATTCCCGTGGTCGAGTGGAAACCCAAACGTTTGCTCAAGAAATAGACCAAAAAGACTTTCACCAAGTGGCCCTGGACCATCCGGTCACCGCCAAGGCGCGCATGGATGTGCTGTTTCTGCGGCGCAGTTTAGAGGCCAAAAACGCCGAGGCTTATCCCCAAATCTATGGTCGCGTGGTCAAGCCCATCCGAGGCCAATCTTCGACCATGGATGTGAGTACCACTTACTTTTTAGGTCTGCGTTTCACCCCGGGCCCCGGATTCTCTAATTTGGTTGAAGCGCAAGCCATCGGTACCCGCATAGACGGTGCAGAGCAAGCCATTGAAACGGCCATTCGAGAGATACAGCAAACCTTGCAGACGGACAGAGAAGAGTTTGTCAATGCACGGCATCGCATCGAGGCACTTGAAAAATCCGTGGCCAGCTCGGAGGTGGTCTTGGAGTCCTACCAGCGCCAGTTTCAAGCAGGCCGAAAACAGTGGCAAGACTTGCTGAATCAAGTTCGCGAGCTGGCACAAAACCAATATGCCCTCGCGGATGCACAAGCCTCTATGGTGGGGGCACAAGCCCGACTCCAAATTCGCATGGGACAACTTCCCAAGTAAGTCAGGCACAACTATGAACACCACCGCAGCCCCTCATCCCAACGCCATGGATCCCTCCAGCATGCCGGCAATGACGCCAGTGCAACAATTTTCATGGGCCATGCAACGCCTCGCCCAAATGCAAGGTGGCAACTTGGACATGCTGAGCCTGAATGCCACTGCATCGATGTTGGAGCAATCTGCTTCGCCACTTCAAATGCTGCCGTTGATCTGCCAGCGCATGGCACTTGAGAGTCCCAAAATGGTGAAGCACCCTGACCAAGTGCATTTGCCCATGCTGGCCTACACCCCTGAGTTGGGTTGGGGCGTGGTGGTCGACCGCAATGCACGCGGGCAGTGGGTGGTCATGACGCCCAAGGGAGGGAAGCCAGTTGACGAAGCGGCGCTGAAGAACGCGACGGCTATTCTGCGGCTGGGACCCAAGGTGGATCTGGGCTTTGGCTTTAACTTTTTCAAGCAAAAAAGCGAAAAGCTCACCTTTTTCTCGCACGTGCAAGACGCCTTGCATTTGTATCGCCATGAATTGATCGAGGCCTGCTTGGCGTCAGCCTTTATCGGCTTTTTGGCTTTGGCCACATCGCTTTTTTCCATGCAGGTGTATGACCGCGTCATTCCCACCCGCAGCGAATACACCTTGGTGATTTTGAGTTTAGGGGTGCTGCTCAGCATCTTGATCGAACTGGCCATGAAGTACGCCCGCTCGCACATCATGGACTACGTCATCGTCGGCTTGGACAACCGCTTGTCACGAGAAATTTTTAACCGCCTGCTGTTGTTGCGCGTCGATCAAATTCCGGCATCGGTTGGCAGCTTGGCTGGACAAATGCGCGGCTATGAGCAGGTGCGTGGTTTTTACACCGCCTCGACCTTGTTCACGTTGATTGATTTGCCGCTGGCGCTTGTCTTTTTGGTGGTCATCATGTTGATCGCGAGCCCTTGGGTGGCTGTGGTGCCTTTGGTGTTTGGTTGCGTGGCGTTGCTCATTGGATTTTCGATTCGCAAAAAAATCATGAGCCAAGCCAAAGTCGGTGCTGCGCTCAACAACATGAAAACCGGCTTGTTGGTTGAGGCCGTGGAAGGCATTGAGACCATCAAGGCGGGTTCGGGCGGCTGGAAATTTCTATCCCGTTGGATCGGTGTGAACGGCAACACCATCGACAGTGACCTGAAAATGCGCAGTGCCACGGAAAGCGTGGGCTACCTGTCAGCCACCGTGCAACAGCTCAGTTATGCGGGGCTGGTGGTGGCTGGCTCTTTGGTGGTCATGCAAGGCCATATGACGATGGGCGCGTTGATTGCCAGCTCTATTTTGAGTGGTCGTATCTTGGCCCCCATCATGGCCATTCCAGGCTTGTTGGTGCAGCATGCGCACGCCCAAGCTGCATTAGAGGGTTTAGAAAAACTGTATACCCTCAAAACCGATCACCACGGTACAGACCGCCCCCTGGTCCCATCGCAGATACAAGGCCACTTTGCACTGCAAGACATCAAGTTCGCCTATGGCGATAACCCCCCCGCACTGGTCATTCCCAAATTGGAAATCCAGCCGCATGAACGCATCGCCGTGTTGGGCCCCATTGGCGCGGGCAAGTCGACTTTGCTGCGCTTGTTGAGTGGCTTGTATCACCCCCAAGAGGGGCGCGTGTTGCTTGACCACCTGGATCTCGCGCACATCAGTCGACAAGTGGTCAGTCAATATGTGGGCTACTTGCAGCAAGACCATCGCTTGTTTCAAGGGACACTCCGAGAAAATTTGCTCATTGGTTTTCCAGATCCCGGAGACGATGCCTTGCTCAATGCCATGCGGCGTACCGGGATGGACCGCTTTGTTGCCAGTCACCCCAAGGGTCTTGATCGCGCCATCATGGAGGGGGGCAAAGGCTTGAGTGGGGGGCAAAAACAATTGGTGGCGTTCACGCGTTTGGTGCTGTGCAGCCCCAGCGTGATGTTGCTGGATGAACCCACCGCCACCATGGACGACGAACAAGAGCGCCGTTGCCTGCAAGTCTTGGCGCAAGAAGCGCAAGCAGGAAAAAGCATGGTCATCGTCACCCACAAACCCAGTGTGTTGCCCTTGGTCTCGCGCATCATTGTGATTGCGGGCAACAACATCGTCATGGATGGGCCGCGCGATACCGTGTTGCAACAACTGCAAAAAATGAACTCAAGCCCCAAAGCCGCTGAGCCGCAAAACCAAGCAGCTGAAGGTGCCCCTGCATGACGAATTCCGGCCATCCCTCCTCTTCTGCCGACGTGATCGACGTGGGCGTTAAGCCCAATTTCAAGCAGCGTCTGTGGCAGCGATTGAAGTCTGTCGTGCTCTGGCTGCCACTTTTGCTCTGGGGCATGTTGAGCCTGGTGTTTCCAAGATCAGCGGTGGATGCGTCTGCCCCTTCCAGCCTGCATGATTTGCAGGCGCCCAGGCGTTCGCGCTGGAGCATTCGTGTGATGGTGCTGGGCATCTTGTTGTTGCTGCTGTGGGCTTCTGTGGGCAAGATTGACCAGGTCACCCGTGCCCAGGCGCAAATCATTGCTTCCGAACGGACACAAGTGGTTCAGTCGTCTGATGGCGGTGTGCTCACGCAGTTGCATGTCAAAGAAGGCGATGTGGTGAAAGCCGGTCAGCCCTTGGCCACCTTGCAAAAAGAAAGGGCCGCGGCCGCTGTGTCAGACAGCCTTGCCAAAGTGGCGGCGCTCAACATCACCTTGACCCGTTTGCAGGCCGAGGTGTACAGCAAACCCTTGGTATTTGACAAAGATTTGCTCAGGTACACCGACTACATTCGCAACCAAACTGATTTGTACAACAAGCGGCAAACGGCTTTCAATGACGATGTTCGCGCCTTGCGCGAAATACTGACACTGGCCGAAGACGAGCTGAGCATCAACCGCCGCCTTGAACAGTCGGGCGATGTGAGCCGTGCCGAAATTTTGCGGCTGCAACGCAGCGTCGCCGACATCAAAGCGCAACTGGCTGGCAAGCGCAACAAATACTTTCAGGATGCCCAAGCGGAAATGACCAAGGCGCAAGAAGACCTGAGCAGCCAAACCGAGCAATTGAGAGACCGCAGCCAAGTGTTGGAGCACACTGAGCTGGTCGCGCCGGTGGATGCGATTGTCAACAACATCAAGGTGAGCACACTGGGTGGTGTGGTGCGTGCGGGTGACACCGTGATGGAGCTGTTGCCGACTGGCGATAACCTCATCGCTGAAGCCAAAATTCCTCCTGCTGACATTGCCTTTGTAGCCATTGGTCAAGATGCCAGCGTCAAACTGGATGCGTATGACTCTTCTATTTTTGGCGCTTTGCACGGCAAGGTGAGTTACATCAGCCCTGATGTCTTGACCGAAGAAACCCGCCAAGGCCCCTTCATTTATTACCGGGTGCGCATTCGCATCACCGGCTCAGAATTCAAGGGCGACAAAGCCAAAGAAATTCAAATGCGCCCGGGCCTGACCGCCAGCGTCGAGATCAAAGCCATGGAGCGCACGGTGCTGAGCTACCTCACCAAGCCCATTTACAAAACCTTCAGCCAGTCTATGGGCGAACGGTGAGGCCAAAAAAAACCGCTCAAGTTGAGCGGTTTTTTTCTTCCGGAAGCCTTTCAGCGATGCATCAGCGGCCTGCGGCGGCTTTCAGAGCGGCGGCACGGTCGGTGCGCTCCCATGTGAAATGGGGCTCATCGCGGCCAAAGTGACCATAAGCGGCTGTCTTGCTGTAAATGGGGCGCAGCAAATCCAACATTTGGATGATGCCTTTGGGGCGCAAATCAAAGTGTTCGGCCACCAGTGCGGACAATTTCTCATCAGAAATCACGCCGGTTCCGGCGGTGTTCACCGTGATGTTCATGGGGCGTGCCACGCCAATCGCGTAGGCCACTTGCACTTGGCATTGAGTCGCCAGGCCGGCAGCCACGATGTTCTTGGCCACATAGCGGGCGGCATATGCGGCAGAGCGGTCGACTTTGGAGGGGTCTTTGCCCGAGAACGCACCACCACCGTGAGGGCAGGCGCCGCCGTAGGTGTCCACAATGATTTTTCGGCCGGTCAAACCGCAATCGCCCTGGGGCCCACCAATGACAAATCGACCCGTGGGGTTGATCAGGTATTTGGTGTTTTGCAGCCACTCTTTGGGCAACACGGGTTTGATGATTTCTTCGATGATGGCCTCGGTGAAACTGGCCTTCATTTTGGTGGCCGTTTCCGACTGGTCGGGGCTGTGCTGGGTGGACAAGACCACGGTGTCGATGCTGTGAGGCTTGCCGTCCACATAACGCAGGGTCACTTGGCTTTTGGCATCGGGACGCAAGAATGGCAGACGACCGTCTTTGCGCAATTGAGCCTGGCGCTCGACCAAGCGGTGCGCGTAATAAATGGGGGCAGGCATCAGCTCGGGGGTTTCGCTGCAGGCGTAACCAAACATCAAGCCTTGGTCACCCGCGCCGATGTTCAAGTGGTCGTCTGAGGCGTGGTCCACACCTTGGGCAATGTCATTGCTTTGCTTGTCGTAGCACACCATGACCGCACAGCCTTTGTAGTCAATGCCGTATTCGGTGTTGTCATAGCCAATGCGCTTGATGGTGTCGCGCGCAACTTGGATGTAGTCCACATGCGCGTTGGTGGTGATCTCGCCAGCCAAAACCACCAGACCGGTGTTGGTCAAGGTTTCGGCAGCCACGCGGCTGCGTGGGTCTTGCTCGAAAATGGCGTCCAAGATCGCGTCGGAAATCTGGTCAGCCACTTTGTCTGGATGGCCTTCAGAGACGGATTCTGAGGTGAAAAGAAAATCGTTAGACATGAAAAAAGCTCCTTTGTTTCAGCAATTTGTCGGCGTTGCCGACCCTGAAAACCCGGAGCCTGGCGAACGCTTTAGCAGAATTTATGAATCGCCCCGCAAGTAGTTCAGTTAACTCGGCGATGGCGAAATTATAAAAGACTTCAAAACCGATGTCGAATTCATGTCCAATACAGCCCATGGACACACTTTCACCCCTCGAAAACCGCTTGGTCGATCTGGAAATCAAGGCGGGATTTAGCGAAGACTTGCTGGACCAACTGAATGCGCAGGTCTACCGTCAGCAGCAGCAAATCGATGCCCTGATTCAAGAATTGCGTCAGCTGCGAGACCGTCTACCCGAATCAGGCGGCGGAGCCGAGGTGCGCAATTTGCGTGACGAAATCCCGCCGCATTATTGAGCCGGGCTTGTTCATGGACACTCCCCGCTTTCAGAGTATTCAGGACATTCGGGCCTATTTGCGCTCGCAAGGCGCCCTCGAGCGGCACGAAATGCGGGTGCTGCGCTTGTGGACCCAAGCCAAGGCGCAAGACAGTGGGCGGCGTTCCCTCGAAACATTCATGCCGAAGACCCTGCGCGAGGCCTTGCCTTCCCTGAGTCAGGCCCTGCAAGGCTTGGCGACTTTGCGTGAGCAGCATCCGGCCCAAGATGGCTCAGCACGATTGTTGGTGGGCTTGCAAGACGGGCAAACCGTTGAAAGTGTCCTCTTGCCGCGTGAAGGCTTGTGTGTGTCTAGCCAAGTGGGGTGTGCGGTGGGTTGCGTGTTTTGCATGACAGGGCGTGAGGGCTTGATTCGGCAAGTGGGCAGTGCCGAAATCGTCGCCCAAGTGGCCTTGGCCCGCACCTTGCGCCCCGTCAAAAAAGTGGTCTTCATGGGCATGGGCGAGCCTGCGCACAACTTAGATCAGGTCTTGGAGGCCATCGATCTCTTGGGCACTGTGGGCAATATCGGACACAAAAATTTGGTTTTTTCGACGGTAGGCGACGTGCGGGTGTTTGAGCGTTTGCCGCAAGGCCGGGTCAAACCCGCACTGGCTTTGTCCTTGCATTCGACGCGATCTGATGTGCGCGCCCAACTGCTCCCACGCGCACCTCGCATGGACCCTGAAGACTTGGTGGATGCGGGAGAGATTTATGCGCGTGCAACGGGCTATCCCATTCAGTACCAATGGACACTGATCGAAGGCGTGAACGACAGCCATGAAGAAATCGAGGGCATTGTGCGCTTGCTCAAAGGCAAGTACGCCTTGATGAACATGATTCCCTACAACGCAGTCCCAGATTTGCCCTTTGCACGACCCTCATGGGAGAGGGCGGCTGAAATTGCACGCACCTTGCATCAGCGCGGGGTGTTGACCAAGTTGCGTCAATCGGCGGGGCAAGATGTAGATGGGGGATGTGGCCAACTGCGCGCACGGTCTCTTGAGAAAACAGTGCAGGTTTACAAAAAAATCAGCGCCCCGGCAGTTTGACCAAACCGCTCGACAAAGCCGTGCCCGCCAAAATGATGGCGCCACACAAAAGCATCCACGCGGTGACTGTTTCACCCAAAAATAAAACCCCGTAGGCGATGGCAAAAACCGGCACCAAGAAGGTCACCGTCAAGGCTCTGGCGGGGCCAGATTTTTCCAGCAACTTGAAGTACAAGATGTAAGCGACCCCCGTACACAAAATGCCCACCATCAGCAACGCCCCCCATGCCGATGCGCTGGGCCAGCTGGCAGGTAGAAACCAAAGGGCCGGCACGACCAAAGCCAGCGTGGCCCCCATTTGACTGCCGGTGGCCGTGACCAAAGGGGGCAGGCTGGGGATGTATTTTTTGGTAAAGCTGGCCGCCAGCGCGTAGCACGTGGTCGCCGCCAAACAGGCCAGCACAGCCCAAGCGGGCGCGATGCCCGAGGCGTTGGGTTTGAAGCTGGCCTGACCGCCCGCGAGCAAGACGACACCGCCAAACCCGACAGCCAAACCCAATGCACGTGACCAGCTGGGTTTGTCACCCAGCCAAAGCCAAGCCACCAGGGCACCAAAAAGAGGGACAGTGGCATTCAGGATGGACGACAAACCTGTGGTGATGTGCATCACCGCAAACGCATACAAAGCGAATGGAATGCCACTGTTCAACACCCCCACAAAGAGGACCGGTTTCCAGTGATGCCGCAGTTCAGCCCAATGCCCTTTGAACAGCATCAGGGGGAGCAAAAAAACCGAAGCAATGGCCACCCGCAGGGCGGCAGTCGGTAAGGCGCCTAACTCTTGCGCTGCCACCCGCATGAACAAAAAGGAAGAGCCCCAAATGGCCGCCAAGATCAAAAAGTCGGTCAGCCAGCCTTTGCCTTGTGTGTGGGGCATTCAAAGATCTCGTGAAATGGATGAGCGCAGGGGCATGGGGTGGCCCTCGAGCGTGAGCAGGGCTTGTTTGCGCCAAACCCCGCCCGCATAGCCGGTCATTTGCCCGGCTGCCCCCAACACGCGATGGCAAGGCACCACGATGCTCAGCGGATTGCGTCCCACTGCAGCGCCCACAGCGCGTGAGGCTGAGGGCTTGTTCAGAAAGTGCGCCATGGCCCCATAGCTGAGCGTCTGACCTGTAGGAATGCGTGATAACGCTTGCCAGACCGATTGTTGGAAGTCCGTGCCGGCCGACAAGTCCAAAGGCAAATCAAATGGGACGAGGCGACCCGAAAAATATGCCGTCAATTGCGCGGCAGCTTCGCGCAGCAGCGGGTGGTTCGGGTTGCTCGGCCACGATGCTCTGAGCTGGGGGCTGGGCAAATGGCGTTGGTCCGTGAACCACACACCACAGAGCCCTTGGGGGGTTGCGGCCAACAACAGTGGGCCCAAGGGGCTCTCGATTTGGTGGGTTTCGGGAAGGATCATGGGGTCACAACCAAGAAAACGGGCATCAGTGCCGTGCAGCAAGGGGTAAGAACGAGGGGCAAATCAGCAAGAGCAGGAAAGCAGTGGCAAGCGCGCTGTTGCAGGATGACCATGTTAGCCAGAAAAATGGCCGCTGCGTCTCAAGTGCCGACTTTTGCAGACGAAGAGTGGCGTAAAAATGGGTCCGTGAATGGGCATGGCCCCGCCTACAATGCTTGTCCATCAGATCCAGCAGCCCTCAGTCGTATTCATTGATCGATCCCATGTCATTGACCCCTTCCATTTTCAAAGCCTATGACATCCGCGGGGTGGTTCCTGCCACCTTGAACGAGTCGGTGGCCGAAGCCTTGGGCAAAGCCTTTGGCACACGGGCGATGGCAGAAGGGCAAACCAAAGTGGCGGTGGGGAGAGATGGGCGATTGAGTGGCCCCGATTTGTCTGCCGCATTGGTGCGGGGCTTGGTGGCCGCCGGGGTGCAAGTCATGGACATCGGGTTGGCGACCACGCCCATGCTGTACTTTGCGGCTCATACCCTTTGCCAGAGCGGGATTCAGGTGACGGGCAGTCACAACCCCAAAGACTACAACGGCTTCAAGATGGTCTTGGCGGGGCGCGCCATTTATGGGGATGAAATTCAGGCGCTGCGCGACATGATGGAAAAAGAAACTTGGCAACTGCGCGCAGGCGGTGGCATCACAAATTGCGACGTGATCTCGGCGTACACCCAACGCATCGTGGGCGATATCCGATTGGCACGGCCCATGAAGATCGTGATCGACTCTGGCAATGGCGTGGCAGGGGCCTCGGCGCCGGGCATTTTCCGCGCTTTGGGCTGCGAAGTGATCGAGCTGTTCAGTGAAGTCGATGGCGAGTTCCCTCACCACCACCCTGACCCCAGCAAGCCTGAAAACTTGCAAGACCTGATGCGTGCCCTCAAGTCGACTGGCGCCGAATTGGGCTTGGCCTTTGACGGCGATGGCGACCGATTGGGTATTGTGACGGCGGATGGCCAGAACATTTACCCCGATCGTCAAATGCAACTGTTTGCACAAGATGTGTTGAGCCGGGTGCCGGGAGGAACCATCTTGTTTGATGTGAAGTGTTCGCAGCGGCTGGCGCCTGCCATCCAAGCTGCCGGCGGCAAACCCCTGATGTACAAAACGGGTCACTCTCTCATCAAGGCCAAAATGAAAGCCATCGAAGCCGAGGGCGGCCAAGCCCCATTAGGCGGCGAGATGAGCGGCCACATCTTCTTCAAAGAGCGTTGGTATGGTTTTGACGATGGCACCTACGCGGGTGCCCGCTTGCTGGAAATTGTGAGCCAATCGCCTGACGCCAATGCGGTGTTGAATGCCTTGCCCACCAGTTTCAGCACCCCCGAATTGAACGTCGCCTGTCGAGAGGGCGAACCCCACAGCGTGACCCTCACCTTGCAGCAACGGGCCAACACATCGTTCAAGGCGCCTGCCGTCGTCTCCGATATGGATGGCCTGCGCGTGGACTGGCCTGATGGGTTTGGCTTGATCCGCGCTTCAAACACCACGCCAGTGCTGGTGCTGCGTTTTGAGGGGCAAACACCAGAAGCATTGCACCGCATTGAAGCCGAGATGTTGGCCTT
>JACCDJ010045409.1_pt1 | contig 14761 bp, 9 predicted proteins | sample 7444481 | NCBI WGS metagenome assembly JACCDJ01 (sample SAMN15323435, study PRJNA562643) | freshwater metagenome | isolation source: river surface water | place: USA:Blue River Watershed | collected 2017-08-15 | reverse complement strand
GGTGGATATGGCGCACTACTCGGGCCTGATTGCCGGTGGCGTGTATCCGAACCCGGTGCCGCACGCAGATGTGGTGACTTCGACGACCCACAAGAGCCTGCGCGGTCCACGCGGCGGCATCATTTTGATGAACAACGAAGACATCGCAAAGAAAATCAACAGTGCGATTTTCCCGGGCTTGCAGGGTGGTCCGCTGATGCATGTGATCGCTGGCAAGGCGACCGCATTTCATGAAGCACTGCAGCCGGCATTCAAAACCTACCAGCAGCAAGTGATCAAAAATGCTGCCACACTGGCAGAGACACTGGTGGAGCGCGGTCTGCGTATCGTCAGCGGTCGTACCGAGTCGCATGTGATGCTGGTCGATTTGCGTGCCAAAGGCATCACGGGTAAAGCTGCCGAAGCGGCATTGGGCCTGGCGCATATCACCTGCAACAAGAATGGCATTCCCAATGATCCGGAAAAGGCGATGATCACCAGCGGCATCCGTCTGGGATCGCCTGCAATGACGACGCGTGGTTTCCGCGAAGACGAAGTGCGTGCGACAGCCCATCTGATCGCTGACGTGCTCGAAGCGCCTAACGATGCCGAGCGCATCGCACAGGTGCGTGAAAAAGTCTCCGCACTGGTGCGTCCATTCCCGGTTTATGGCGCACGTAGCTAATTTTTTACAAGTATGGAAAGGGCGACATAGATCGCCCGTGAAACTCCAAATCCAATAAATACCAGGAGGTCAAAATGGCTGGTCGTAATTTTTTGTTTGTACCCGGACCCACTAACGTGCCCGATCGTGTGTTGCGCGCAATGATGGTGTCGATGGAAGACCATCGCTCACCCGCATTTCCGGAACTCACCCGCACCATTCTCCCCGGTCTGAAAAAAGTCTTTCGCACCGAGCGCGGCACGCCTTTCGTATTTCCATCGTCGGGTACCGGTTGCTGGGAAGCTGCGATAGCCAATACGCTCTCTCCCGGTGACAAAGTGCTCGCCGCGCGTTTCGGTCAGTTCAGCCATCTGTGGATCGCGATGTGCGAGAAATTCGGGCTCGACGTACAAATCGTTGATGCCGACTGGGGCACTGGTGTGCCGCTCGAGCAGTACGCAGAGATTCTGAGCAAGGATACCCAGCATCAAATCAAGGCCGTGCTTGCCTGCCACAATGAAACTGCCACCGGCGTCACGTCGGATATCGGTGCCGTGCGCAAAGTGCTCAATGATGCAAAACATCCGGCACTGCTGTTCGTGGATGCTGTCTCATCGCTGGGCTCGATTGATTTCCGCTTCGATGACTGGGGCGTTGACATGGCCGTGTCCGGCTCGCAGAAGGGTCTAATGCTGCCAGCTGGTTTGGGCATTATGTGCGCCAGCCAGAAAGCACTCGATATGCACGCGCAAGCCAAATTGCCCCGTGCCTATTTTGATTTGCAGGACATGATGGCTTCGAATCAGACGGGCTATTTCCCCTATACGCCTGCGCTGTCGCTGATGTATGGCCTGGTCGAGTCACTGAAGATGATCGAAGAGGAAGGTCTCGATAACATCATCGCTCGTCATCACTATCTGGCTGAAGGTGCACGCGCTGCGATCACCCAGGGTTGGGGCATGAAGCTGTGTGCGGCTGACCCCAAGTGGTATTCCGACACCGTCTCAGCCGTCATGGTCCCCGAGGGTATCAATGGTGCTGACGTGATTGCACGCGCTTACAAGCGCTACAACGTGTCACTGGGGGCTGGCCTCTCCAAGGTTGCAGGCAAGCTCTTCCGTATTGGTCACCTCGGCGATATGAACGAAGTGCATCTCATGTCCGGTATCGCCGGTGCTGAAATGGCGATGCTGGATTGCGGCATCAAAGTGCAGCCGGGTAGTGGCGTGGGCGCGGCCGGCGAGTACTGGCGCAAGCATCGCGCTCCGGCAGGACTGGATCGGTATGCGCAGGAGCAGCTGGTATTGCAGAAGGCCGCCTAAAAAATCCTCTTTTCTGCCTTTTGAGCGGGCTTCGGATCTTCGGATCCGAAGCTTTTTTTTGCGCGGTCAATGAAATCAAGCTCAGGTTCAACCAAGAAGTACAACGCGGTTCAAAGATTCGTCAGTTGTCAAAACCAGCTTTTTAAAAAACGCGGCTGAATCATCAGCTGCCCATGTCGATGTGATACTCGACCGCATTGACCAAGCCACCACGCGACTCGATTGCAGACAGGGGCCCTGGTTCGAGCTCCATTCCCTTGCAGGCCGCATAAAAAAACGCCATCCGCAGATGACGTTTTTATTCCAGCTCAGCTTAGGGGAGCGCTGATCAAATAAAACCAGAAATTGTTGTGGCAGGGTCCATGCTACCAAGCCCTTGATTTTTCTGGTCCCCGCGTTGCACAGTTGCAGTGGTTTGCCACAAAACGCGGATTCGTCAGCGACGCCTTAGCCTTATTTTTGTCCGAAGAAAGCGCTGATTTCTTTTGCGTCCAGGGTGCCATCTTTGTCCGTATCGAGCTGGTCAAAGGCTTTGGCAATAGCTTTATTCTTGATTTCTTTTTTGTCGAGCGTACCGTCGCTGTCCTTGTCATTCATCATGACCGTGAAGGTATCGATTTCGATTTGACTCACGGTGCCGTCCTTGTCCGTGTCAATAGCATCGAAGTTCTTGGCGACCATAGGTATGGACTTGGCTTCGGTTTTGTCGAGTGTGCCGTCATTGTCCTTGTCGGCAGTTTTTACATTTTTTGCCCAAACTGCTGTGGCAGCGAGCAGAGTCATAGTAGCGAGCAGGGTTGTAATCAGATTTTTTTTCATCATAGCCTCATTAAGAATGTGTCAAAACAATGCACCGCCCCCCAGTTAACGACATCTTTCTTGTCATGCCAGTGTGTGGCCAGGATGCTTGCCTACCCGTGGAGTACAAAAGTTGCTGCGAATAGGTGTTGTGTTGCGGTGCAGAAATTATACCAGTCAGAAAACAACTCGTTGGTCGAGTTTCCAGCGGTGGCGCCACTTTGATCGCACTGCAATATCGACTCACCCAAACTGGGTGATAGCGGATCCCTGGATGGGGTTTTTGCATCGTCGGATGCTTCACCGAGAAAGACGGGATGAGCTTCAGTGTGGAGATCGTGCTCCGCTCGCATTAATTGAGAATAATTCTCATTTGATGTACAATTCGGGCCATCTTTTTTGCTACTACTGGGCTGCTCATCATGAAATCATCCCTCCGTCTTCTGAGTGCATTGGTGCTGTCTCTGGCAGCGTTTTCCGGTTCCGCGTTGGCCGATACCGTCACCGTCTACTCCGCGCGCAACGAGCAATTGCTCAAGCCGCTGCTGGACCGCTACACCAAGGAAACCGGCACGGAAATCAAATTGCTCACAGCCAACGAAGGTGCCTTGCTCGCGAGACTCAATGCCGAAGGTCCCAGCACGCCCGCCGATGTGCTGATCACGGTGGATGCCGGCAATCTCTGGCTGGCCGCGCAGCAGGGGCAATTGCAGCCGCTGAAGTCGTCGATACTGAGCGCGAATATCCCTGCGCATCTGCGTGATCCCGGCAACCAGTGGTTCGGCTTGTCTGTTCGCGCGCGCACGATTGTCTACAACCCGCAGTCGGTTCGTCCCTCGGATTTGTCCACCTACGAAGATCTCGGTAATCCGAAATGGAAAGGCAAGCTCTGTCTGCGTACCAGCAAGAAGGTTTATAACCAGTCGCTGATTGCGATGATGATCAACGAGCTGGGCGAAGCAAAAACAGAAGCCATCGTTAAAAGCTGGGTCGCCAATCTGGCGACCGATGTCTTCCCTGATGACACAGCTTTGCTGAAAGCCATTGCAGCCGGCCAGTGTCAGGTGGGCATCGTGAATACCTATTACCTCGGACGCTTGCTGGTCAAAGAGCCGCAATTTCCGGTGGCGCTATTCTGGGCCAATCAGAATGGCAGTGGTACGCATGTGAATGTCTCGGGCGCTGGCGTGACACGTCATGCGAAGAATATCGCGGGTGCACAAAAGCTGATTGAGTATTTGTCCATGGATGCTGCGCAAAATTTTTATGTGGATGAAGATCTGGAATTTCCCGCCAATCCCAAAGTGAAAACCAATTCCATCATCAAGCAATGGGGACCTTTCAAGCAAAATCTGTTGAACGTATCCAAGGCGGGTGAGTTGCAGTCTGCTGCAACACGACTGATGGATCGCGCCGGCTACAAATAAAAATTTCATGATCCTCAGCGCTTCAAGGCCGGCCTGGTCGGTGCTGGCGCTCTCGCTGCTCACGGTGGTACCGCTGGCGGTGGTGATGGGTAGCTGGTTGCAGCCGCAGCCCGAGGAATGGGAGCACCTGCGCGCCTTCGTCTTGCCAGCGGTGCTGCAAAACACGCTGTGGATGGCGCTGGGTGTGGGCACGGTGGTCACCTTGCTGGGCGTGTCGCTCGCCTGGCTGACGGCGATGTGCGAATTTCCGTGTCGTCGGTTTTTTGCCTGGGCGCTGGTGCTGCCACTGGCCTTGCCATCTTATGTGCTGGCGTCGGTCATGGTGGGGCTGCTGGACTACAGCGGTGTCGTGCAAACGTTTTTGCGGCAGTGGTTCGGCCTCTCTGTGGCGCTGCCCTCCATACGATCGATCACAGGCGCGATACTGGTGTTTGGTCTCGTGCTTTATCCCTATGTGTACTTGCTGGCACGTCAGGCGTTCATGACGCAGGGACGACGTGCGATGGAAGCTGCGCAAACGCTGGGCATGTCGCGCAGGACGGCTTTTTTCAAAGTGGTGTTGCCAATGTCGCGCCCCTGGTGGGCAGCAGGCATCACGCTGGCACTGATGGAGATGCTGGCCGATTTTGGCACGGTTGCGATATTCAATGTCGATACCTTCACGACCGCGATTTACAAAGCCTGGCTGAATCTTTTCAATCTGCCAGCGGCATCGCAGCTGGCTTCATTGCTGGCGATGGCCGTCCTTGTGCTGGTGTGGCTGGAGCAGCGCGCGCGCGGGCAGCGCATGTATACCGCCACCGGGGCTACGGCGCGCGCATCGCAGCAAGAGCGCATTGTGCTGCGAGGTGCCGTCGCCGCAATGGCCTTCATCGGGTGTGCACTGATTTTACTTTTCGCGTTTATTGTTCCCGTTTTGCAGCTTTTGCAGTGGGCGCTCGCAGTCGCATCCAGCGATTGGGATGCGCGCTATTGGGGATTCATCGGTCATTCGCTGATGCTGGCGACACTCGCCGCCTTGCTGGTGGTGGCCGCGGGAATGTGGATGGCTTACGCACAGCGTCAGCATCCGGGCCGTCTGACACAAGTATGGGTGCGTTTGTCCACGCTGGGTTATGCATTGCCAGGCATGCTCTTGTCAGTGGGTTTGTTTGTGCCTGTTGCCTGGCTCGACTTGCAGCTGCTGCCGCTGTGGCAATCATGGGGTGTGATACCCGCGCCTGTCATCAAGGGAACCTTGGCAGTGATGCTTCTCGCACTCTCTGCGCGTTTCATGGCAGTGGGCTTTGAACCCATGCAGGCAGCCATGCAGCGCATCACGCCGCATCAAGAACAAGCAGCGCGCAGTCTGGGATTGAATCGCTGGCAGACGCTGCGTCGTTTGCACCTGCCCATGCTGCGTTCGGGCTGGCTAGGTGCGAGTCTGTTGGTATTTGTGGAAGTGATGAAGGAAATGCCGATCACGCTCATGACGCGCCCATTTGGCTGGGACACGCTGGCGGTTCGTGTATTTGAAATGAGTTCGGAGGGCATGTGGGAGAGAGCAGCACTGCCGAGCCTGTGCATCGTTGCAGCAGGTATTTTGCCGGTGATTTTACTGGTGCGGGAAACTGAAAAATGAATCGAGCTCACCAAGGCGATACAACCCCCCCGGCGCTGGTACTGGAAGCGCTGACGCTGTCTTATCGCTCGCGTTCTGCATCACAGCGTGTGGTGCAGGATTTGTCAATTGATGTGAATAGAGGGGAGATCATCAGTTTGCTCGGCCCATCGGGTTGCGGCAAGACGACGGTGCTGCGTGCCATCGCCGGATTTCAACCGGTGCAATCGGGCCGTATCGTGCTGATGCAGCGTGAGGTCAGTAGCCTTGCTGTTCATGTGCCTCCCGAGCGCCGCAAGATTGGTATGGTGTTTCAGGACTATGCGCTCTTTCCGCACTTGGATGTTGCGGGTAATGTGGGTTTTGGTCTGCATGCCTTGACTGCTGTGGAGCGTCAACATCGCGTCGCTGAATTGCTGCAGTTGGTTGGCATGACCGAGCTTGCGCATCGCTCGCCGCATGAGCTCTCAGGGGGGCAGCAGCAGCGGGTGGCTTTGGCCCGTGCGCTTGCGCCACGGCCTGAGCTGTTGTTGATGGACGAGCCTTTCTCCAATCTGGATGTCGAACTGCGTGAACGGCTGGCTATCGAAGTGCGCGATCTTCTTAAACAGACTGGTACGACCGCCATTATCGTCACCCATGATCAGCATGAAGCTTTTGCGGTGGCTGATCGTATCGCAGTACTTGCTGAGGGGCGTTTGCAGCAGTGGGGTACGGCAATGGATCTGTATCATCGACCTGCCAATCGTTTTGTGGCGGGATTCATTGGTGAAGGCGTGATGCTGTCGGGTGTCGTTGGTGCTGATGGTTTTCTGGATAATGCGCTCGGAAAATTTCCCTGTGATTTATCGGACGTATCCTTGAAAACAGGTGATCGGGCTGAGATGCTGGTACGACCCGATGACATTCAGCATGATGACGATAGTTCGCTCAAGGTGCGCGTTGTCAGTAAGGCATTTCGCGGCGCGCAGTTTCTTTACACTCTGGCTTTGCCTAATGGGCAGCATCTGATCTCGCTGGTGCCCAGCCATCACGATCATGCGATCGGCGAATTGATTGGTATACGTATGGAAATTGATCACGTTATTTTTTTTCCGATATTGCAATAGATTCTGCTGTGTTACTCCAATCGGCTTTTTTCTTTGATTGTTGATTTTTTCGGCCTTCGTATCATTCGCTGATTAATATGAATCGACTTTCATGCTGCGGCCTGCGGAACCATTGATGCCTTTTCGGCTTCGAATCTGAAACAATCAACAGCTTTCAGATATCGGTTGAACGAATTGAATTGGTGCCGACAATATCTCGAAAAATATTTTAAGAGAATTCAAAATGAATCCATGACAATATATGCATGGATGATTGGCCTATTAGTTCTTCTGATTTTATTGTGGGTGACTACGGAATTATCGCTGCAGCAGGAAGAAGATCGAGTTCGATCGTACACGATAAATCAGGCAACTTCGCTGACAAACTCATACGCAACACAGCTGACGTTTCTGGCTGAGCAAATGAATCAGATTCTGCTGGGTATTCACGCAAGGTGGGAGGATACGCCACATTTTCTGGATCTGGCGCGTGACCGAAAGCGTGGATTGTTTCCCGAAAGAGATGAATTCTTTATCTTTGTCCTCGATCAGCAGGGTCGGCTGATCAAGACTTCCGGTATCCCGAACGAGCGCTATGATTTTTTCAAGGATGGTTATTTTGAGACGCACAAAAATTCCTGCTGCACGGGCCTTCTAATCACAGTAAAGCACCTGGGTCCGACTATCAATGACAAAGTCATTTATTTTTCCCATCGTTTGAGTCATCGTGATGGCAGATTTGGCGGTGTGGCGGTGATATCGGTCCGCCCAGAATTTTTGGCGACATTCCAAGATGAGTCATTGCGTAATACCCGCGACTTTGTGAGCGTACGATTGATTAGTGGTGAGTTGCTGGCGACGCGAACCAGTAAAAGCCATAACGGTAAGAGCGTTTATTACGTACAAGAACCCCACTTCTCGCGATTTCAGGGTATCCGACTTGAACCCGGAACGAAATTTCATGACAACAAATCACGCTACGTTGCCTGGCGAAAATTGAAGGAATATCCGCTGGTTGCTCTGGCAGGCTTGGCAGAAGAAGATGCTTTGGAAGGATATCAGGCACTCGCCCGAAATTATCGTTTGACTGCGACAACGGCCAGTGTTTTGTTTCTGATCTTTGCTGCAGTCGGTATGTGGTTCTCTGAAAGACTGGCCGTCAGGCGACGTGCTGAAGAGAATGTACGATCAACTTATCGCATGGCTACGGATGCAGCCAACGAGGGTTTCTATATGCTGCGACCCGCATTTTCAGATACGGGGCGTCTCGTTGATTTTCAAATTGAAGATTGTAACGATCGCGCGGCGATATTGCTTGGATCAACGCGCACGCTTCTGACAGGTAGGCTGGCCAGTCAAGCCATGCAGCACAAGCTGCACGAAGATTTGATAGAAATCTGTCGTCGTGCGCTCGAGTCAGGTATGTATGAAGATGAATTTCGTGTGCCGGCCCAAGGTGGTCTGGATGCAAGTTGGGTCTATCGCCGCGCTGTTCACTCCGGTGCCGGCATCGCACTAACCCTGCGGGACATTTCCGAACTGAAGGCGCATGAGCAGACGCTGGCCGACCTTGCCAATAAGGATGCGCTGACATTGCTGCCTAATCGTCGCTGGCTGAGTGATTTTCTCCCTGAGGCTGTACAAAGGGCAAAGCATCATGGCAGTCGTCTGGCTGTATTTTTCATCGACCTGGACAACTTCAAACTCATCAATGACTCACTCGGGCATCAGTCGGGGGATGAATTGCTGGCGCAGGCCGCGAATCGCATTTGCCATGCCGTACGAGTCAGCGATCAAGTGGTTCGGCTTGGTGGTGATGAATTCACGGTGGTCCTTGAACATGTTGGCGGCAATCAGGATATTGCTCGTGTGGCTGACAGTATCATCCGCGTCTTGAGCGAGCCGTTTACGCTGAGTGCTGGCGCAGGTAATCGAGTTTCCGCCTCCATAGGTATTAGTGTTTATCCCAATGACGGCCGAGATGCTGATACTTTGCTCAAGCACGCTGATGTTGCGATGTATGCAGCCAAAGCAGAGGGCAAGGCTCGACATCATTTTTATCACCCTCGACTTTCGGATGCAATCCTGCTGCGACTGAGCAAAGAGCACGCATTACGGCAAGCGATAGATAACGATGAATTTGTCGTTTACTTTCAGCCTCGTGCAGCGACGCAAACAGGTCATCTCTGCAGTCTTGAAGCGTTGCTGCGGTGGCGTCATCCGGAGCTCGGGCTGGTTCAGCCGCTGGATTTTATTGATGTCGCAGAAGATGCGGGTCTGATAATTTACATAGGTGAGACGGTGATAGAGAAGGTGGCGAAGCAGCTTGATGACTGGCGTAGTCGGGGCGTGAGGGTGGTACCCGTGTCCGTCAATATTTCGCCCTATCAGCTGCATTCAGGAACAACGGCCGCTTATTTTGAAAAAATAGTGGAGCAATATCAGCTTCCTGCGCACTTACTTGAAATCGAAGTTACCGAGTCCGCAGTCGTGGATCGCAGTATGGTGGTCTCAAATGAGCTCGACGCCTTGCGCAAGCAAGGAGTGCGATTGATGATTGATGATTTTGGTGCAGGCTATTCATCGCTGGCACAATTGCACAGACTCGATGTCGATGTACTGAAAGTCGATCAGGCTTTCACGCGGGCGCTTGCGGAAGGATCTGAAGGAGAAATTGTGTACCGCGCCGTAGTATCCATGGCGGTTGCACTCGATATGCAAGTGGTCGCTGAGGGTGTGGAAACGCTGACCCAACTGAATTTGTTGCAAAAAATTGGCTGTCACGAAATACAAGGCCATATTGTGTCATGTGCCTTGCCCGCAGCGGAGATCGAGTTTTTTTTGAAAAAAACGATCATGCCACCTTTTGATCAGCTGCCTGAGTTGCCTGATGTCTGACAATGTGGGCAAGTACGCAACTGAATTCTCTGGTCCCTTGTAAATTGAAATCTTGCAGGAGATTGATGCTCTCCGGTGAAGCACGAGCTCTCAATTGCACCCTTCGCGGTTTGTATTCTGGCTTGCAAGACAGCGCAGTTTCACCTGCGGCCAGCACAGTTCGCCCCCGACACTTCGTGCCGGGCTGGCCTTGAAAAACTGTGCACCTAAGACCGTCATGCCAGCAAGAGCTGGGCTACAGTGTCGTTCGATATACAGCTGCTGGCGATGAAAATGAAAAATTCAAAATTTTACTGACCCGGATCCATCTTCACCGGCGAGTAAAGTGCAAGCCGATATTTTTGACGACCTGAAAGCAGGGTAGGAGCAGCAAACCGACGAAGAAGCTACCTAACCAGGCTTGCGCGCTCATGGGCGTGAAACGAAATGGCTCAGCCAGTACCGGAATGCAGGTGATGGCAGCCAGAGCCAGTAGCGTAATACCCAGTACCCATAGTGTGGTGGGTGTTAGCTGATACCAGAGACGCTGCCATTCCTTTCGGGCTGAACGATTGGGCAGTATCAGGGCCGCATTGGCCGTCACCAGAATCACAAAAGCAGCCGTAGCGGCGGTAGCAGCTGCAAACTCTTGCGATAGTAACCAAATATAGGTGCCGAATATGACTGCGGTGGTTAGGCTGCCATAAGCGATACCTCGCAAAATATGCTGACCGGACAGCAGCGCCTCGCCAGTCTGACGTGGAGGGTGATTCATGAGATCTGCATCAGCTTCTTCGGCTTCAAACACAATAGAGCAGGCTGGATCGATGACCAGTTCCAGAAATGCGATGTGCAATGGTGCCAGTATCAGTGGCAGCCCGAAGAGCACCGGGAGCACTGCCAAACTGGCGATGGGGATGTGTACCGCCAGTGTATAAATCATGGCCTGCCGCATATTGGCGAAGGTGCGCCTTCCCATGCGAATCGCCTGCACGATGGAATCAAAGTCATCTTTGAGTAGCACCAGCGAGGCGGCTTCGCGTGCCACATCGGTGCCGCGTTGTCCCATTGCGATACCAATATGTGCGGCCTTGAGTGCAGGCGCATCGTTCACGCCATCCCCTGTCATCGCAACCACATGGCCCTGCGCTTTCAAGGCTTCGACCAATGCCAATTTTTGGGCGGGTCTGATGCGAGCGAAGATATTGATCGTGGCCGCACGATGAGCAAGCTCGTCCGGACTCATGCCCACGATCTCACTGCCGGTGATGATGCCTGCACTCTGAATGCCGGCTTGCCGGGCGATGGCCTGTGCCGTGCGTGGATGGTCGCCCGTAATCATCACCACCCGTATGCCGGCATGCAGGCATTGAGCAACAGCGTCGGGTACTTCCTCGCGCAACGGATCAGCCAGCGCAATCAGTCCCAACCACTCGAAATCAAACGCCCGCTGTTGTTCTGGCCACGGATGACCGCAGATGTGCGAGGCTTTTGCGACACCCAGCACACGCAGTCCCCGATCGGCCATCGCAGTGGCCTGTGCGGCGATCTCATCACGCAAAGCGTCGGTGAGTGCGCACAGTTCTGCGACTGCTTCGGGCGCACCCTTGGCAGCCACGATATCGTGCAGTCCTGACTCTGATTGCCACAAATGCGTCATTGCAAGCAACTGGGGCGAGAGTTCATATTCGCGCGCGAGATGCCAATCCGGATGCAGGCGATTCGTGTCTGATAAATGCACGCCCGCCATATGGTGAAATGCCTGCTCCATGGGATCATGGGGTGAGATCTCACTGGCGAGCACGGCGTACTCAAGAAGTTCGAGGTGGGTATCGGGCAGTGGTACATGCAGAGATACAGTCAGCGATGCAGACAAAGGCTGGCTGACATCAATAGCGCGCTGGTCCGTATAAAGTACCGCGACGCGCATACGGTTCTCGGTCAGCGTACCGGTTTTATCCACACACAGCACCGAGGTCTCGCCCAGCGTCTCAATCGAATTCAAACGGCGCGTCAATACTTGTTGCGCAGCTAGTCGGCGTGCGGCCATCGCCATGAAGATAATCATGATGACCGCGAATTCCTGCGGCAACAGGGACATGGCCAAAGCAATGCCTGCCAGAAGCGCATCAAGCCAGCCTCCACGCAGTAGCCAGAACAGCAGCACCAGTCCGCAAGACAGTGCAATACCGAAGCTCGCCAGCCGCCGTGTCAGTCGGCTCATCTCTGCACGCAGCGGCGAAGGCGTGATGGCAATGCTCTCCAGTGACTTGCCGATACGGCCCATTTCGGTGTGATTGGCCGTAGCTGTGACCTGAACGACACCTTGACCTGCGACTACCAATGTTCCGGCATAGACCTTGTCACCGGATTTTTTCATCACTGATTCGGATTCACCCGTGAGCATGGATTCATTGGTCGCGAGTTCATGGGCGTCGATCAGCAGGCCATCGGCCGGAATTCGGTCGCCTTCGGCCAGTACCAGCACATCCTCGCGAACCACATCCCTTCCAGCGATGCGCAGAGCCTCACCGCTGCGGATGACCAGTGCGCGCGGGCTCGACATATCCCGCAGCGCGGCGAGCGCATTGTCGGTACGCCGCTCCTGAAATGCCGTCATTCCCATGATGATGAATACAAAGGTCAGCAGTATCAGCGCCTCTTGGCTGTCACCCATTGCAAAGTAGATAGCGCCAGCACCCAGTAACAGCAAAAACATAGGCTCGCGCAAGACTTCCAGCAGGATGTCGAGGACTGTGCGGCGCTGCGACAGGCCCAGTTCATTCGGCCCTTCTTCATGCAGACGCTTTCGGGCGAGGTCGGCATCGAGGCCGCGAGGCAAGGAAGCTGTCATGTCAGTAACAATACTTGTCGGCAAGGCGTTGTCTGCGTATACAGGTATATCACTGGGTTTGTAGGGGCGGTCAATGTTGCGCTCATTTCCCGCTTGCTGGTGAGCTTTGCATGCATTTTGGCCGAGACGGTCTGGACTCGCGGTTTTTTTTGACGTTTTGTTGACGAATTACAATATCGGCTTTCAATATCAGGGAGGACAGAATGTCAGGTTCAGGATTTCATGTACACGGGCCGCATGACCATGAGATGGAGCATGCCGCGCATGGCACCAACGGGTCGTCCCGGCTCGCGGTGGCGACTGCGATTCTGGCCACCGTCGGCGCTATTTTTTCCTACATGGGTGGGTACACCCAGGCCAATGCCGGCTTATTCAAGAACAATGCAGCCATCAAGAAAACCGAGGCAGCGAATCAGTGGAATTATTATCAGGCCAAAAGCAGCAAGCAGAATCTGGCTGAACTGAGTGCTGTGCTGGTAACTCAGCCCGAAGCGAAAGAAAAGTATCGCGCGGCGATTGAACGATATCAGACCGAAAAAGAAGATATCAAGCGCAAAGCCGAGGCGCTAGAGAAAGAATCACTGGACTGGGATCACCAGTCGGATGCGCAAATGCATCAACACCATCGTTGGTCGCAGGCCACCACGATCTTGCAGGTCGCCATTGCACTCGCAGCGATTGCGCTGCTGACGCGCAGGGACTGGATGGAATACGCGATGTTCGGGCTGGCCAGTATCGGTCTGGTGCTGGGCGGGATGGCTTATCTGCATTTGTGACGGACGCGCGATGAAACTCTCCTTTCTGGGTGCCGCCAGTACCGTTACCGGGTCGAAGTACCTTGTCGAGCATCATGGTCAGCGCATTCTGGTGGATTGTGGACTGTTTCAGGGATATAAAAACCTCAGGCTGCTGAACTGGCAGCCGTTTCATTTTGATCCAGCATCATTGGACGCAGTGGTACTCACGCACGCACATCTGGATCACTCAGGCGCAATCCCGCTCCTGATTCGCAATGGATTTCGCGGCCCGATCTATGCGACGCCATCGACTATTGATTTGTGCAAGTTGCTTTTGCCCGATAGTGGGCATATTCAGGAGGGTGATGCTAATTTTGCGAACCGCCGTCAGTCATCCCGGCATCATCCTGCCTTGCCCTTGTATACCGAAGAAGACGCACTACATGCGCTGACCTTTTTCAAGCCGCTGCCCTTTGACGAGTCAATCAAGCTTGGAGGCATGAGACTGCGACTGCGACTTGCAGGTCATATCCTTGGTGCGAGCTCGGCAGAATTTCGAACGGACAAAGGTAGTCTGCTGTTTTCTGGCGATCTGGGTCGACCTGATGATTTGCTGATGCGTGCACCAGTACCGATTGAGCACGGTGATACGCTGGTCATTGAATCAACCTACGGTGATCGAGTGCACGCCAATGAAAGTAGCGCGGATGCACTGGCTGACGTCATCACTCGCACTGCTGCGCGCGGCGGAAGTGTCCTGGTGCCAGCGTTCGCGGTGGGTCGCGCACAAAATCTGCTGTTCGAGATTTTTCAGCTCAAGCAGGCGGGCCGCATTCCCGATATGCCGGTCTTTCTCGACAGTCCGATGGCGATTGAAAGCACCAGTATTTACCAGCGCCATCGCGATCAACACCGTCTGAGTGTTGCGCAATGCGAAGGTATGGCCAAGGTGGCGCGCATTAGTCGCACCGCGGATGATTCACGCGCCATAGGCCAGCTGAATTACCCGGTCATCATCATTTCAGCCAGCGGCATGGCGACGGGTGGTAGGGTACTCCATCATCTGGTTCATATGGCACCGGACCATCGTAACAGTATTGTTTTCGCTGGGTATCAGGCAGGCGGCACGCGTGGAGCAAAGCTGGTCGATGGCGCGCGGTCTGTAAGGATTTTTGGCGAGGACATCACCGTCAATGCCCAGGTCGTTTCATTGCCATCCATGTCGGCCCATGCAGATGCCACTCAGATCCTGGACTGGCTCAAGACACTTAAGAAGCCACCGCGACAGGTATTCATCACTCACGGCGAGGCGGAGGCGGCCGATGCGCTGCGCTGGCGTATCGAGCATGAGTTGGGATGGTCAGCGAGTGTGCCCCTGATGGGACAGCATGCGCTGATTGATGCTTTTTGATTTT
>JACCDJ011100506.1_pt1 | contig 14765 bp, 7 predicted proteins | sample 7444481 | NCBI WGS metagenome assembly JACCDJ01 (sample SAMN15323435, study PRJNA562643) | freshwater metagenome | isolation source: river surface water | place: USA:Blue River Watershed | collected 2017-08-15 | reverse complement strand
TTTTGCCAGGATTGGCCGCTTCGAACTCATCACAGACTTTTCGCGCCAAGCGCGCTGCAGCCAAATTCATTTCCCGGACCGAACTCTCGAGCCCGTAGTCGGCTTGGGAAATCCGGTTCGCACCAAAAGTATTGGTTTCCAAGATGTCAGTTCCCGCATCCAGGTACTGACGATGGATCAGGCCAATGACATCGGGGCGGGTCAAGACGAGAAGGTCGTTGTTCCCTTTGAGAGGCTTGGGGTGGTTCTCGAAATGGCCGCGGCGGAAGTCGGCTTCTTCGAGCTTATGCCGCTGCACCATCGTGCCCATGGCCCCGTCCAAGACCAATATGCGTTCATGGACGAGTGATTCGAGAACAGAAGAACGACGGCTCATACTTTTCCTTCCGGACTACTGAAGCCTTGGCAAACTTCGAGAGCCAGCTCAACGCGGCCTAAGGGCGCGCTCACCACAAAGCCCTGACAAGCATCTTCAAGCTTCTCCATGACCGTGCGGGCAATCTCGACGCCCATTTTTCGGGCGTCCTCAGGGCTGTTAGAGAACCGGGCCATTTTTTCGAGAGCCCAAGTGGGCACGTGGACTCCGGGCACTTCGTTTGCCATGAATTCAGCGTTTCGTAGGCTCAAGAAGGGCCAGATGCCGACCAAGTGCGGACGGTGGTGAGTGCCGATGCGGTCCATCCAACGCAGGAACGTGTCGGGATCGAAGATGGGCTGAGTGACTGCGTAGTCAGCGCCACTCTGCACTTTGAACTTCCAGCGCGAAGCTTCGAGCTCGAGGTTCGGTGCGGTCGGATTGGAAGCAACGCCGATCGAAAAACCGGTCCGTGAACCGAGTTCTTCGCCGCCCACGGTGCGTCCTTGGTTCAGGCAATGCACCAAGTAGGTGAGTCCGATCGAATCGATGTCGTAAACCGCGGTGGCGCTTTTGTTGTTCCCAAGCTTCGGTGGATCGCCCGTGATGAGCAGCAAATCGTTGACTCCATGAATGGAGGCGCCCAGGAGATCGGCTTGAAGCGCAATCAGGTTGCGGTCTCGAGGCGTGAAATGAGGCAGGACACGAGTCTTTGCGTTGGGGCGGTGGTTGAGCCAAGTGGCCAAGTGAAGCGAACCAACGCGAGTACTGGCTCGTGCACCGTCGGGCACGTTGACGAGCGGGATCCCGGCAGCTTCCACTTGAGCCACGGCCTTCTCGAAGCTCTGAAGCTCGGTCCCTTTGGGCGCCATGAGTTCGACCGAAAGGACTCTCTTTTTCTGAGCGAGTAACGACAGAATGACTGACTCATTTCGGTCATGTGCGGCTTGGACTGCATTTGGAGCTGGGGAGGAAATTTCGATATCCAGGGTGGTTTCAGCTGAATCCGGCGATTCGCTAGCACTGGGCGACGTCGCACTTTGCGCGCGAGCGGTCAGGAATGACAGGCTTCGAGCGATGGCTTCGATGTGCAAGGGCCCCGTACCGCAGCAGCCACCGACCCCATCGGCGCCTGCGTCGATGAAGCGACGAGCATACTTCGCCAAATAGTCGGGCGAAGTCATGTAGAAGTAGCGACCGTTGATTTGGCGGGGGAGCCCTGAGTTGGGTTGAACGATCAGCGGATGGGTGAGTTCTTTTCCAACGATCTGAACAGTCTTCAGCAAGTCCTGTGGACCATCCGAGCAGTTCAATCCGACCGCTTGAATGCGCGGATCTGCACCGAAGCGCGTGACGAATTCTTTGATGAGTTCGGTCTGGTGGCTCGAGACCGTCATCGACGCCAGGATGGGCTGCTCGGGATCGGATTCGCGAAGTCCTGCAATGGCTGCGTCGAGTTCTCGGGGTTCACCAAAGGTTTCTAAAATGTAGGTAGAAAAATGGAGTCCAATTCTCTCGCGTGCTTGCCGAGCAATTCGGCCCAAGTCTCGGTACTCCTGCTGAACTTCTTCCAAGCTCATCGGTCCCAGGGGCTCGATCAGGGCTCCGGTGGGCCCAAGCGCGAGCGCGATACCGGGGCGTTTTGCTGAGTCCGGGTTTTTCTGGGTGAACTCCTGAATGGCTTGATAGGCAACCCGAAGGGCGGCCTCGAGCAGCTCAGCTTGTTTTCCTTCGATGTCGAATTTTCTGAGCTGGTGTTTGGGGAGGGAAAACGTGTTGGTCGTGATGAACTGAGCGCCTGCTTCCAAATAGGCGCGATGCACGGCCAGGACGTCGCCCGGATTCGTTAAGTTCAGCTCTTCAAACGGGCGATTGATGTAAAAGCCGCGCTCGTAGAGTTCTGTCGCGATGCCGCCGTCAAAGAGAACGGGTCGATGCTTTTGGAAGAGCGCAGAGGATGGATTTGACATGGATCTTTCTTATCTATCCCACCCACGGGGCAGAGATAAACCTCAACCTCCATCGTGGGCAAGGAGAGATCTTGAAAATGCCTGGAATTTGACGGCCTTGCCTCGAAAGAGGGCTCCCTTTGCCTACCGGCTTTTTCGTTGCGGATTCAGAAGCCTACTTGGATTCTGAAAGTATGCGCGCTTCGATGCTTCTGGGGATGGTGGTGGTCTCTGTTTTCACCAGTATTTTTGGTCCTTCGCCCGTCCAAGCGGCTGATGCGCCTTCGCCCGCGGTGGCCGCCTTGACGACTGCTCTAGAGGCCAAAGGGTGGCTGGCTCTGAACGAGGGGAATTCGGGAAGGATTCCGTATGTGGGAGCCGACCAAGTGTTTTTGGACCCCTCATTTCGCCAGGTCCTGATGGTTCGGCTGGGAGACGTCAGCTTTCAGGGTGAACATCCTCAGTTAGCTCAAGGGAAGCTTTCGAACGGCACTCCCTACACGGTTTACTTTCATGGAATGGCTGAAGGCCCCCGAGGCGATCTGAAGACTTGGATTCAAGGAGCTTTCCCTTCTTTGAAAGTGGCTGGGATCGAGGCTGCACCCAGTTCCACTTGGGCAAAGGCTTGGGACTGGGCGTTTCCGTCGGCTTGCGCAGGCGAACCGTGCGGGCAGCCGAATTGCGGGGTCGGTCCTCAAGGCTTAGGGGAACACCTGGCAGAATCATTGATGGGTCCCGCAGGCCAGGCACTGGCCATTGCGCAGCCTGAACTTTTCAAAACCTTCCGAAGCTGCGTCGTGAACGGGCTGGAAGGCAGCTGGTCGGCAACCGGCGGAGCTGTGGTCGAGGGTGCGAAATCGGCTTGGAACGCGGTGAAGAACCCCGTTCAAGCAGCGCGTGACCTGGGTCGCCAGGCCGAAGCCATTTCTAAATTCTTTCAAGCGTTGCAGCCGAATCTGGTGAAGCTGTGGAACGGCGTCAAGGCGCTTCCGCCCGAGCAAGCGCGCGAGATGGTGTGCAACTTTGTCGGAGCGATCGGAACCGATGTTCTCGTGGCAGCACTCCTGGCTGCTGAAACCGCCGGTGGAAGTTTGGCCGTAATGGGTGCGCGCATGACTCAGTACGTGAATAAAGCTTTGCGCGCGATCCCGCTCCTTGAGAATTTAGCGAAAGTGGCGGGCGACGGAAAAATTCTTGCTCAGAACGCAGTACGCGCTCTTGGAAAAGTGACTGACAAAGTTCTCGATCAAGCTACGGCTCTCAGTAAGAACGGGATGCCTCGCTTGGCAGGAGCGTTGGTTTCGTGCGCGCGTTGAACGGCAGGTCGCGTGTCTACAGGTTGGTCTCACTCATCGTTTTCGGCGTGAGCCTTTTCAGCGCCCCGCTTCCCTCGGTCGCTGCTTTGACTGAATGCGAGAAGTTGCAAAGGGTTCTTGAGTTCTTCGGTGATGGATCCGCTTTCAATCACGCGGTCGAGTTCGCTTCTTCAGAGAAGTGGTACAAAATGCTTCAAGGGATCGACAGTCCTTGGACCAACCATGTCCTGATGTCTGAAAAAGGCCTTTACCGAAAAATAGAAAGCATGAAGGATCGCGTGGCCACGGCAGGTTCGAAGACTCTGTCGAAAGATATCGATACGGCGGCCACTCGCTTTCTTTCAGAGGACATCGCGAAAGAAATGTTGGTCGAAGGCTTCAAGCGGATGGACATTCTCTCCACGGGGAAGCGTGCTGACCTCGGTGACTCGTTCACTCTTCGAAGGGACCCGTCGGATCCCAGCAAGCAGCTACTCAGGATTTCCTTCAATGTGGATCGACCGATCGGGATGGGCTACGTACTTGGAAAAGATCGCTTCTCCGATCCAGTGCGCGTGGACGGACTGAAGCGCGTGACCTTGGTGGTTCGGAAAGCGAAAAATCAGCAAGATCTTCGCAAAGATTTTTACCACGTGCTGACCTTCTACCCAGACGCGGTCGCGCCAAAGCCGCGCTGATCAACGCTGAAAAATGCGATTTTCAGAAAATCGCGCAGCGCGAAAATTTTCTTGACGCAGATTGCTAGCCTCGATACCTCGCTGATGTTCAGACCCGAAGGAGACTGAGGGTTAGGGGGAACAGGGTATGGGGTGGAGCAAGGTTTTCCTTGCAGGGGTCATTGCGTTTTACGCAACCTTTGCAAGCGCAGCAGGGGATTTGGCGCCGGATCAGGCCAGAAAGGCGCGAGCTGAGATTTGGTCACGGTACCGAATCGCGGTCCCTTATTTGTCCCAAGTTCTCGAAGACGTTCCGGTTCAGCACGCATCAGCGGATTATCTGACGAGCTACGGCTCGTCTTTGGGGATTTACTACCGCGATCAAATCTTTCTTTCCTCGACGATTTTTGATCGAGATGGCCTTCTGCTCGATCCAACCGCTTTCGCGGTATTCTCACACGAGGCTTGGCATGCGTATGTCGATCTCATTTTGCCTCGGGAACGGCGCGAAGCCCTTGAGGCGCTTTGGGTGGACACCTATGGAGCCTATCCAGGAGTGAATCGCGAAAAGGCGATTTGTTTTGGGGATGAAACGGCCGGAACTTATTTTCAGAATCTCGTTTCGATTTACTCCTTTGGCGCAGCTCGCTTTGCAAAAGAGCGGAAGCTGAATCGTCGGTTTTTGGAGCTGTACGAAAACGCCTACAACGGTTCGAAGATTCTTGGCTATTGCGGCGGAGAGCCGGGTACGGGCCAAGCGCCTCGAACCATCAGCAAGAATGAAGTCGAGTTCCTTCGCCGCGAGGCGGGAAACGCTTTTCCGAAACCGGACGAGCTGCTCGAAGCCTTGAAGCGGCGGTTTCCGTTGAAGGCGAGTCCGATGAAGAGAAATCTTGCGGGAGTGAAGCAGTAAAACCGGAGCGCTGGGGGGCGTATGCTGGGGAAAAACACCGGAAAATTTGCATCGCTCGGAGTCGGCTTCGCCGCTCTGATCCTGCTTTCCGCTCCGGTCGGCGCTTCGCAGCGCTCGACACAGTGGCGCCCCGGCGCCGGCGCGCCCTCGCTGCAGCCTCAGGCGCTGACCGAGCTCCCGCCGCAGGCCCCGGGCAGCCGCAGCCGCGCGATCATCGTCATGCCCCAGGTGCGAGGCTGGCTTCAGGCTTACGCCGAGCTTCGGCAGCAGATCGAAGCGGGCTCGCGCGCGGCTTCGCTGCCCGGGCAGCAGGCGCTGCTGCGGAATGCCGAGGCTGCGACTCAATCCGAGCTGCAGCGCCTGCGCGGCGTCTTGGACGCCGGCCTGCGGCGTGCGCCTCCGAGCGCCGGCGCTCCGCAGACGGAGCCCATCGAGGGCTCGAATGTGGTGAAGTACCAAGGACCGATGCCAGTCGAGCTCCAAGCGCGCTTGCAAGCGCGCGGCTACCGAGTGTTCGCTGACGCACCGATTCGGTTGTTCTTGGAGCAATCCACCGCTCAGGTCGGCGCTCAAGCAGCCTGGACTCAAAAGGACGCCCAAGGAAAATTTCTGAAAGGCACCGGGGTTCGCATTGCGATCATCGATTCGGGGATCGATTACACGCATCCTTCGCTCGGCGGCTGCACATCAGCGCAGTTTTTAGCTCGGGCCTGCGCGAAGGTCATCGATGGCTTTAACTTCACTTCCGGATCGGCCGATATTTTGGACGATCATGGGCACGGTACTCACGTCGCTGGAATTGCAGCCGGTACGGGTCAAGGCACGGGCGGTTTTCCGGGCGTTGCACCCGAAGCCAAGCTCATTGGTTACAAAGTGATCGACTCGTCCGGCTCAGGGGATTCCTCAGCCATCATCGAGGCGCTTTACCGCGCCATGGATCCCAACCAAGACGGTGATCCTTCCGATCAGGTCGACGTGATCAATCTTTCGGTGGGCGCTCTCGGAAATCCCGATGACCCGCTGTCTCAGGCAGTCGATACGGCGGCTCAAGCCGGGATTGTCGTTGCGGTAGCCGCCGGAAACGATGGCATGGATCAATCGATCAACAGTCCCGGAACGGCGCGCCTCGCGCTGACTGTGGGCGCAGTCGATGGTCAGGATCGTCCAGCTTATTTTAGTTCGCGCGGGCCTGTTCTTTGGCTCGGAAAAGCGTTGTCCAAACCGGATCTGGTCGCACCCGGGGTTTCCATCTGCGCACCCCAAGGCGCAGGTGCCTGGGGCGACCGGATCTGTGGTTCTGGAGCGTCAGCCAAGCGCGTGGCTTTGAGTGGAACTTCCATGGCCACACCTCACGTGGCGGGAGCTGCCGCACTTTTGAAGCAAAAGTGGCCGGGTTGGTCGGGCCTGAAGATTCGAGCGGCTCTGATCGCTTCAGCGCAGCCACTCCCGAATGCCTCGGCAGCGCAAGTGGGCGCTGGTCGCCTGAGGCTTGCGATTGCGCTTGCGCAGCGACCGACGGGTGTTCCGATCGTATCCCTCGATCCGATCTCGACCGCGCGCCAGCGATTTGTGCGTGTGCAGGGTTCAGCGTCCGGTCAAAGTTTGGCTCGTTTTTCGCTGCTTCTACGGCGAGTGGGCTCGACTGCGTTGACTCCGGTCGTTCGTCAGGCCATCCCCGGTCGGCCCGACGCTTGGGCTTTTGATGAATCGATCGATGTCGATGCTTTTCAAGACGGCGATTATGAGGTGACTGCAGAAGTGACTGACCTTTGGGGAACCGTGGGCCGTTCACGAGGTTACCTGAAGATTCAAAAGCTTCTTTGGAGTGAGCCTGCTGCTCTGGCCACCTATCGATCGGGCGATCGTGTGCGGTTTGAGTCGCTTGCGCTTTCGGGAAGTCAGGCAACAGTCCGCTATGAGGTGTCTACTGGCATTTACACGGGTTCGCCGAGCGACCGGATTTCCCGCCAATGGACGCCGATTTCGGGCACAGAGTGGCTCACTTCCGAATCCCAAACACAGGATCAGTGGTTTTCGGTCCGGGCGATACGTCAGGTAGGAACTGTTTCGGACACTCAGGTTCGAAGCATTTACTTTGACTCTCGGCTTCGGAAGGGCTTTCCCGTCCGGGTGAAGTGGGATTGCAACTCGGATGCTCCCGATTCTCCCTGCTTCTCCGACACGGGGCGATTGAAAACGGTTTTGAAGGATCTGAACGGGGACGGACAGGACGAAATCCTTTTTGTGACGCCGGGGATGGCGCCGCTACTACAGGTGCTGGCTTCTAATGGAAGCCCCCTTTGGAGCCGAAGCTTGGGGAATACTCCCATGCAGTCTTTGGGAAGCTTAGGCCCCGAGACGCATCCGGTTGCCGTGACGAAGGGGCCGAGCGGCCAACTCCGAATTTTCGCTTTCAACACGCGGCTCTCGCAGTTCACGCAGGACGGTTTTTCAGAAATCTACGGCTTCGATTCATCAGGCGCGACGCTTCCGGGCTTCCCGCTTCGAGTTCCGCGTTTTTACTGGCTCGGTCTGACTGTTGCGGACTTAGATCGTGATGGCTCCGACGAGATGGTTCTGGCCGATGGGTTCGGTACTCCGGGCCGACTTCAAATCTATTCCTGGGATGGAAAATTAAAAACCTCGATCTCAACAGCAGGCCACTGCTGGAATAAAGATGGGGCGCCGGCCGCGGTTGCCAGATTCTCGGGCTCCGCCGGCCCGGCGGCGCTGGTGGTGGCGAACCACCAAAACTGCGAAAACAAGAATCAAACCTTGATCGAGGCCTTTTCGCCAGAAGGGAAGCCGCTTCCAGGTTGGCCGCGAACGGTGCCCGGGGCAGTGACCGATTCAATCGTTGCTGCCGACTTGGACGGCGATGGAAGTGATGAAGTGATTGCTTCCATTCAGTATGACTTTGATGGATCGACTAAAATTCCCCATTTACACTCCTTTCGATCGAACGGCAGCGCGCTGCCGGGTTTTCCTGCGCTGATCGGGCAAACTTCAACCTTCGGGAGTGGAGCAAGTCGGGTCGCAGTCGGTGACCTGACAGGTGATGGAGAACCTGAGATTGCTCTTTGGACTCAAGGGGCCGCCGGTAAATTCTGGCAGGTCGTGGACTCGCACGGAAAGACGGTTGCAGGGTACCCGAAAGCGGCGGGTGATATTTCAGCCCCCCCGATCGTTTCAGATTTAAATGGCGACCGAAGTCCTGAGTTTCTCCAATACGAGGTTTCCTTCCGGGCCTGGCTTCAGAACGGGGTTTCACCCGACTTGATGGCGACGCTCTCGGACGCCCAAACCACCGTGAAGTGGCTTCCCAGGATCGTCCCGCCCAACCCGTTCTCCGCACCCGAAATCCAGTCGACATCGGATGGGGCCGCGACCCAGCTCGTGGCAGTCAGTCAGTGGGATTCCAGCCGTGACGCTCAAGGGGTCAGTTCGACCTTGAGGAGAAGTTCCCTGTACCTCTGGGATCTGCAGCGAGTTCCTGGAACGTTCGGCTACTCGCCCGGGCTTTTTGACAATCGCCCGGGCTCTCCGGGGGGCGATTTCGCGCCGTCGTGGACGGGCGGAAAACCGAGAGAATTCTATGTGTACCCCCCGCTCCCCAGCGGGTTTGAGCTGGATTCTACTACCGGAGTGATTCGCGTCGTCCCGGCAAAAACTCGGGTGGGTCGGGGTGGGGGACTGAGTCAGCATTGGGTGGTTGGCTCGAATGAAGCCGGGCAGGTCAGGACTCAGATCACCGTCCGGTCGGCTCGCTAGCCCAGCTCACGAGCCGAGGCACTCGCTTCAAGGCCGGCCCTATGCTACTAGCCTCCTGAATTTTTATTTCAGGAGTACAGAAAATGAAGTTCTTAGTTCGGGTTTCTGCCCTTCCCTTTGCATTGCTTGGCCTCGTCGGGGGCTGCTCTTCGGCGACGATTTCCGCATCGAGCGCACGGGCCGCCATTCAGCCTTTTGCGCCGGGACCAGTGGCAGTAGCGGGACAGGACGGCATTTTCGAATGTTTTCCGGAAGGCTCGACTTTCACTGAAAAGACTCAGGAAGGCGCCGAGGCAAAGAAGCCCTATACCTGCGAACCTTCTGCCGTTTACGCCCTGAATGAGGGCAGCTTTTTTGCCTTGAACGATAAGCCGCTCGACTTGGAGCCCTATTCTCAGCATTTCGAAGTTTCGCTGAAGGCCGGGGCTGCGCGTTTAGCGCAAGGGCGCCCTTCGAAAGACATTCAGGCGGTGAAGAAGTTCGAAGGGGTCACGGTCACTTCGGACGGAAAATGGGTAGTAGCGACCGCTGCCTTCGATCGCGACAAGAAAGGCTACAATTCCCTCTTGGCTTGGCCTGTGGGTCAATCGGGCGAATCGCGTGAAATCGTTGCGCCGAAGGGCTTTGCAAACGTGCGTGAATGGATCGCGAAGGCCGTCGGAACGGCCTATTTCAAAATCGAGGGTTTGGCATCAACCCCTGAAAAAACGCTCCTTTTCGGCGTTCGTGAAACCGGGAAGACCTACCAGGACTTTGATTACAGCGTGACGGTTCTCGAAGCTCCTTATGAAGTGGACCCAAAAGAAGGCGTTCGTCTGACCGGCGAACTGAAGACTTTGTTCTTGAAGCATTATTCATGGAGCCCTCAAGGGATTCCAGGAGCCGAGATTGGAATTTCGAGCCTGGAGTACGACCCTCACACGGGCCGTGTCTACGCCCTGGTTTCTTCGGAACCCAAGGAAACCGCGACGCAAAAAGGCGCCCAAAAAGTCGACGAGTATTCAGCCCACCTTTTGGTTTGGAAGCTGGCAGAACTTCGCAAAGGCCAAGAGCCACGGATTGCTCTGAATGCAGCGGGACAGCCGCTTGATTTTGCGATGAAAGCCGAAGGTTTGGCCGTTCTTCCAAAAGGGAAGCTTTTGGTTATTTTCGACAATGACCGGCAAACCGGAGTTTCTCAGCGCTACGACGGAAAAGTTCGCGACCGAAAGCTTCACGAAGGCATTTACCGCTTCATCGAAGTTCTTTGATGAAGCTTTTGCGTTCGGTCAGTTCAGGAGCGGCTCGGTGAGCCGCGTTCTTTCAGAGGGACTCACCCACGAGTCGGACAACGATCTTGTTCCAGTACTCGTGGGTGCGGCTGAAAGCATCGATCGCTTCCGGCTCGCCCACCGCGTAGAGCACGTCCCAGATGCCGTCGATCCACTGTGAAAGCGCCAGCGCCAGTCGCTTGGCTTTGGCTGCGTCTTTTTCCGTAACAGCGTTCATGACAGCGCGGAAAAGCTCTTCTCCGTGGGCTTCCCGCTTCCGCGCCACTTCCAACCAATCGCGGTGCTGTGATTTTTCGACCCAAGTAGAAAGCATGCGGTGAGCGTCGCCTTCGGCTTGGTTCAGCTCTTGGATTTGGGATTTCTCTCGGTAAGTTTCAAAGATGCCCTGGGCGTAATCTTTCTGGCGTGCCAGCGCCCTCAAAAGACGCTCATGAGCCGAAATACTCATGGGCTGACCTGATTGTGTCCGAGACTGTACGGTCTCCTGCAGCTTGGGCCCCGCATTCTGGGCAATTTTAAGCAGGCGAAGACGCTGCGTTTCCGAATCCTGGAGTGCGAGAGAATCGGCCTGGGTAATGATTTTTCGAGTGCGAATGGCCGCCTCGAGCGTGGGCCCTTCCAGCTTCCCATAAGCCCGGTCGCGGAGCTCGCGAATGGTTTCGGCCCTGCGAAGGAGAGTTTTTGCCAGCTGCAGGTCGATCTCAAGCAGAGCTCGGATCTCGTTCAGGATTCGCCCGCGCTGAACGGCCGAGAGTGGGAGGTTCTGGGGGTATCTCGCTAAAAGACCGCGGGGGAGCGGAAAATCAAAAGTGCCGAAATCAGGTAGATGGAACGTTGCGACTTCCGTGAGAACGATTCTCGAGGGATCGGAAACCAGAAGGTCACGCGCCAACTCGAGCACCTGAACTCCTTTTTTGGAAACGTGTTCAGTCATCCAAAGTTTTCTGGAGAAGTCGCTCGCTTCTGCACCTGGATTGCCGCGCCTGAGTTTCGCTGCGAGCCCGCTTAAATCCCAAGCGTGAGTGATGAGCTCTTGCAAGCTCATGTAACGACCATAGGCGACGGAGTCTTCGGCGGTTTCCACGCCGTAGTAAATTTTTCCAGAAAGAGGCAGATCGGGAGTCTCCGTCCGGACCAAGTGAATCAATTCATGCTTCAGGTCGAGAAGTCTCCTTCCTTCGAGGACTTCCCCGATTGAAAGACAAACGTGATTCAGTTCTCGATTGTAGTAAGCGCCGACTCGTTCTTTCAGGAGCTGAATCGGACGAAATACCAAGACCGTTTCGTATTCCTGGTAAATCTTCCACGCTATTTCGTTCAGGCCCGATCCGGTTCGAGTCGGGCGAATCGCTACCGTGAGTGGGTCCTCGGGGAGTGCGGGTAAAAGGACGGTTCCCTTGGACTCGAGAACCTTGCGTGAAGTTTGAACCAGGCGCAGTTCGAGCGCTTCTGCCTCTGCGGCCGCTAAAGGAGAGAGCTTGGCTCGGTACTTGGAATAAAGAATCCAGTCATCGATGAGGCTGGTTTCTAGGGCCGAGCGAGTGACAATCTTTTCGGTGCCTCGAGCGGGAAGGACATCGAGCTTTCCAGTGGAGGGACGCGCTTGCGACTCGGATTTCTTCGGTGCGACTTTTGTCGAAGTGGCTTGGGTCGGAGGGGTGGGCTTCCTCGGAGCAAAGAACTCTTTGGCTCCTAAAACGGCAAAAGCGGAGTCGGTCACAGCGCGTGTGACGGCTTGAGCTTTCTCAGACCGAGCGGCCCTTGCGAGTTCCGAGTTTACGCCACTCGACCGAACGGCAGCGGTTTCTGATTTCTGGGCCTCCGCCGCCGCATCAATCGAGTTCTTCGCAGCAAACCCGGTGGCAGCGGTCACGGTCACGATTCCCGCTCGTGCACCGGCTCGAATGAGAGGGGAAGTGGCTTGGGTGGCTTTCCCGAGGGCGCCGAGCGGTGAAAACAGGAGCGACATCGTGAAGCCATGCGGGAATTTCTGATCGATTTGACGAAGCAGAAGGCAGGGAAAGTTTCCGCCGCGAATCTGAGACTCCGCTACGGCACTTCCGGCAGCGTCGATCGCGGAGATTCCTGCCCCGAGCATAAAGGTGGGGAGAAGCCCGACTGCCGCAACTGGGACGAGCGCAGGCGCCAGGGCCACTGCTACAGCCTTAGAATAAAACTCATCCATCGCCTGTTCGCGATTTTGAGTTCCTTGGGCTTGAACTCGCGAAACGGTAGCTAAAACCTGCGAAAGTTCCGAGCGACCCAAGCCCCACTTACTTTTTAGACGCTGCAAACGAGCCTGGATCCGGTCTTGTGCGCCGGCCTGGCGTGCCTCGAAGGGCCGCTCCCAAGCGCTGAGGCCCCATACATCGTTCGTGTAATAAGCGCTTATTTCGTCGATGAATTCCTGGAAGCCTCCGCCGCGCGCGGAAGCCGAAAGAAACTCTCTCAGGTCGGAATCGAGACCCGAAAATTCCTGTGACAGATGCTTTTGATAGTCCTCGATGGGAATCGCCGGAGTGAATTTCTGTCCGGGAAGAGTCGACTTCAGGAGCGGCGGCAAGAGGGCTTGGCCTTCAATGAAAACTACTTCGCTGCGATTGGGATTGAGAATGCGCACGATTTGGCCGAAAGCAGACGGGAATAGCTTGGTGAAAGCATGGCTCACTTCGCTTGAAGTGCCCGGGCGAAGCTTCTCGAACTGAAAATTCGCGAGAGTGAGGCGCTGGTTTCGGTCCAGAGTGGCTCCGTGTTGGATGAGGAGCTTCATCGCCTGGCGCCAGGTGGCCGGCGCTTTGGAAAGCTGCGCACGGTCTTGGGCGGTTAGTGGCCTCCCGAAAGCTTCACGAGCCAATGCGTGGTTCAGCCAAATGCGGCCGCTCAAGTAGGCTTCGGTCGTTTGAAGGCCTCGGGCGAGTGGGTCTAGTGAACCCTGAAGAGCGCTCAGACTGGAAAACGACAAAAGATCGCGGCAATCGCTGGGAGTCTGTGCCTGAGCCAGCACCGCCCCAAAAAGCCCGAGAGCGGCCAAGGAGGCCGTGAGGCGGGGGTATTTTGGGAGGGCTTGGAAACTCAGGTACATCGAGTGCTCCGGAGCGGCCTTTTATTCCCTGGTCGCTAAAACTTCAACTTTTCGTCTGATTAGGGCGGTGAGTACGGGTCATTCAGAGCAGGTGGATCTCGCTGAGGCGCTGGAATCGTGCTTTCATCCGGTGCTCGAGCGCCTTGATTTCGGCTTTCGCCCCGGCGGCCTGGTAGTGGAACAGGGCCTGAACGTATTCGTCCATAAAGCCGTCATAGTAACGGGCAGCGGTTTCGTTCTTCCCTTGGCGATGGGCTTGGATGATTTGATCGAAGTAGCTGTCGGCCAGCGTTTCCTTCGCTTGGCCAATCCAGTACCACTCATCGATCGAATGCTTTTCTAGGTGCGCTTTGAACTGCGCTTCCATGGCAGAGGTCATTCCCTCGTGCGCCATGATGGCGTCGTCCTGAGTATAAATGTCCATGATGCTGAGGAAGGCGTGATCTTTTTTCAAAAATTGGGTCTTTAGCCAATTGTAGTTCGCAAGGCTCAAGGGCGCCTCGTTCGAGAGGGCTGCAAGGTAGAGCGACTCCATCTCGGCAGTGGCCTTCTCGGCGGTCTGGAACAGGGCTTCGCGATCCTTTTTGGCGCTATCTAGGAAATATTGATCGAAATTTCTGAGCTTCTTGGGGAGGAGCAAAAGCCACTCGGCTTGAGCGCGGCGCTGTTTTTGGGTCTTCAGTGTTTTCAGGAAAGAGTAGTCAATGCGGGTTCGAAGATCTGAAATCATCGCCAGTTCGAAATCGATCCGCTTGTGCAGATAGGCCCAGACTTCCGGAGCATCCGACTTGGCAGTTGCGTAGTGGCTGCCTCCCAAGTCGCCGTTGAGTCTTGCTTTCACGCGAAGGGCCGGGGGGACTTCAATTTCGATGTGTCCAATGCCTTTCAGGTCCACGCGAATTTCTCGATCGCCCTTCCCGAAGAAAGTTTCCGCATTTTTCAGTGCTAGAAGTGCCTCTTCAGCTTGCGCAAGAATGTGGGTTGCCGTCTGGGAGCGCTCTAAGATGGCTTTCCAGTCTTGTTCCGCACCTTGATAGAATTTGAACTGTTTGGCGTAATAAACCATGTCCCAAGCGAAAGTGATCACTTCGTTCAGGTTCATGTAATCTGCGTAGATTTCTGAAGCCGCTTTTCCATCGCCGCTGCGTTTGTAGTGGATCTGGCCGCTGAAAGGGAGTTCGGGAAGGAACGAGCGAATCAGATGCCTGATCTCGTGCTTGAAAGTGCTGAAACGCCGGGCGTAGAGCACTTCTTGGAACGAAATGCCAATCTCGTTCGTTTTGGACTCAAAAAAGCCGAGCGATCTGGATTTCGTGAGCGTCGACGGATCGAAGATCACCCTGTTCTCGAACTTATCGTTGAGCTTCCACGCAATCTGGTTCAACGTCCCGCCATCACGAATAGGTTCAATCACGAGGATGTGAGGCTGTGAACGGCTATAGACTTTTGCCC
>JACCDJ011513596.1_pt1 | contig 14767 bp, 8 predicted proteins | sample 7444481 | NCBI WGS metagenome assembly JACCDJ01 (sample SAMN15323435, study PRJNA562643) | freshwater metagenome | isolation source: river surface water | place: USA:Blue River Watershed | collected 2017-08-15 | reverse complement strand
CCAAACAATGGATCTGGGATTTTGGGGACCTCAACAGCAGCAACATACAAAGTCCCAACCATAGTTATCTCAAATCATTCCAGTGGATCAATTACAAGGTTTGCTTGGTGGTGCGGGATTCGTTTGGTTGCGATGACACACTTTGCTTCAACTTGCCCATCAAACCAGAGGCCGAAATCCAAATCCCAGAGGGCATTTCTCCCAACGGCGATGGCATAAACGACACTTTGGTGATACCCGGACTGTGGGCCTTCCCAAAAGCAACATGGGTGATTTTTAATCGCTGGGGACAGGTGGTGTTTGAGTCCAAGGCCCAGCAAAACATCGCGTGGGATGGCCGCTATCACTCACCAAATCAAAGCAACACATCGGCGGAGTTACTCCCCGAAGGCTTCTATTTCATCGTCTTCAACTACAACGACGGTTATCGACCCACGCTCACCAAGAACATATATTTGAAGCGGTGATAAAACCTATTCAGATATGAAAATCATTAATTTTATTACCCTTCCCAATAATTAAATCTGATTAACAACTCACCAAAACTACAACGATTCCTATCAATTAACCGAGCTCGATGATTACGAATAGTTACAGGTTGCAAAAACAACCTCTCAGCAACTTGATTTGTAGTCAATCCGTCTGCGTAGGCTCTAATTATTCTAATTTCAGCCTCTGATAAAATTGGACGCGGGCAATCATTTTTACTTAATTCCTTCGTCTCAGTGAAAACAAGGGGACAAGTATAAAAATCACCAGCAAACAAACTAGAAATTCCTAATTTCAAAAATTCTGATTCGGATGCCTTAGAGACGTAGCTCTTCATACCTAAACTCCTCAAATCATTATATAACGAATAATTCACATGTGAACTATATACCATAAATGGAATATTCTTTTCAAAACAACATTTAGGAACGACCATACTTTTACCTGATTTAATTTGTAGATCACAAATTACAAAATCAGCTCCGTCTTCATCCAAAATCACTTTTGCAAATTCAATTGTTTTGGCCTTTAAGACGACAATATCTGTAAAATCAATCTTTAAAATAGTATTTAGAAATTCCAGTATTGCGGGGTGATCGTCTAGTAACAAGATCCTTCTCATAAAATTTTGATTGTTAGTGTTTGATGAACATATTCAGAATCTTTAATTTCACACAAAGAACCCTTTAAAATTCTTAGCCTTTCGTTAATTATATACGAACCTCTCCCGGGCTTCATTAAACCAAATCTCTTTTTCATTTTCCCTTTGTAAGTAAAGGTTATATGTAAAAAACCTTCGTCCTCATAAATCTGAACAGTAACTATGTCAACATTAGCATGTAGAAAAATATTAGCCAATATTTCTTGTGTAAGCCGGTAAAGATGATGCAATTGCTCTAATTTCAGTTCAGAAGTAACTTCAATAAACAATTCCACTTGTTTACCACCAAATGATATACCATCAGCAAGCCTCTGGAAAGATGACCTCCAATTGTTATCCATCAAATCACGGGGGTAAATGCTTTCAATCAAATGTCGAATTTCCGTATGAAAATCCGTAAGTAAATTCAATGATTTCCCAACGGGAATTTTGGCATCACCATGGATACTTAAATCATCCACAATTTCACCCAACGAACATTTCATGCTTGCCACGGTGTAACCAATGTAATCGTGTAAATCATTCGCTATTCTCTTTCTTTCAAATTCTACACCTTGAAAATTCATTTGATACAATCTTCTCAAAGCTTTTTGATACCGTCTTATAATTATCCATGAAATTGCGAATGAAAATACCAGCAGACAAAAAGCAGGCAACAGAATTACAGACAATCTAAATAAAAAAATGTCGCCTGAAGTTTGTGTTAACGAAGACATAAAACAAGGATACTATTAATAGATAAAAGTAAGAAAAGTAAATAATCAGGTTTGACTTGTTCAAAGTAAAATTATATTGGTATACTGAGAATTGAAGTATACTCATGCTTAAGAAAAAAATAATCATCACATGTGAAAGAGCGAGTAATCTAATTCTGGCTGGACCTGTTATAATTTCCTTGGTTATCGACAGAATAATAAAAAATGAAACTATCATCTCCATTTCAATTAGTATCTCAGAATAGAAGAAAACATTGAGAAAACAACCGGCAAACACAAAAGTCAAATATTTCAGCAACGAGTTGATCGGATTTAATTTGATTGGGAGAAACAGAACTGCAAGAGTTCCGAAATAAATACGGTCTATAATTTCTATGCCTGATTGATATCGAAAATTCAATAAAACAATCACAGAAAACAAAAAGACAGAAAAATGTGATTTTTCTGTCTTTAACCTTCTTTTTTTAACCAAACAATTAGTCAAATTCACTAAGAAATGAATTAAGAAGATTGTTGTTAATACTGTAACAATTTTTGAATAAAGGAGCACTACAATAAGGGTGAATTCGAAGGGCAGGTAAAAGGGCAAGGTTCGGCATTCCCCAATAATAGCCCCTGAGTACAATCTTCTCCAAGTGTATCAACACCTACTACTACTATCGATAAAATCCCGTTATTGATGGCAAGGTAAGTACGCACCCCCACAATATTCGGTTGGGATAACAACTGATTATATGCAGATGCATCAATCAGTAAAGACTTAGTCAACCCCTGAAATCTGGGATCATTCTGATAACTGTGGGTTTCTGAAACCGCCTGTGATAAATTTATAATATTGCTCATAAAGTAAAGTTCGCAATTTAATTCGATTTACCCATGGTCGATTGATTAAAATTAATCAATCGACCATAACCTGCTGTTTGCTGGGATATTAAATGAATGATAAAAGAGTCCTTTAAAAAAACACATAGGCTCATTTCAAAAATTTGATCTTTCCCAGCAATGATTACTTTTCAAACCCCTATGCTCATATCAACTAGATCAACTACTCATCAATATACTACCAAACAATAAATTGTTAACTGAACTGAATAACAAAAGAAGCAGTGTCACTGTCATTTCAAATCAATCATACTCATAAAGTCGACAATATTCAAAACTACTGAGCTCGCGCTTAAAAAATCAATTTTAAAATCTTGGAATTGAATCGCAGATTGTGGCTCCGTTAATACAAATTCAATTTCCTACAAGATCCACAAAGAATCTCACTGCAAATTTTGATGAATATTCATCAATCAATTTCAAGAAATATACTAAAAATTGCGATGCGCTATTTGGTTCAATTATGACAAACAAGCAAAAATTAGTAAGCAGCACTGTGACTAAGGTGGCGAAGCTGTAGGAAAACATCATTAAACGTACATAGTTATCTAAACAACGTGATCAAGGTTCACCACATATGTAATCAAACAAAAATGTTATCTCAAAAAAATAAATTACGCGCTGACATCGAAAACTTAAACTTCATTGCTCTTGACGTAGAAACAGCTAATAGCCATAAAAGCAGTATTTGCTCGCTTGGATTGGTTACTGTTAAAAATGGTAAAATCATTGATAGCGAAGAATATCTCATCAAACCTAAAGTTCTACACTTTAATTCAATCAACACTAGAATTCATGGCATTACTGCAGAGCAAGTCCGCAATTCGCCCGAATTTGTTGAAATCTGGGAAATCATTGCGCCCAAAATCCTTGAATCTCTCGTTATTGCTCACAATGCAGATTTTGACATACCAGCTATCCAAGGGGCCTTAGGGCAATATGGAATTACAAAACCTCAGATCACACATGCGTGTACTCTAAGGCTTTGCAGATATTTCTTTCCAAAATTATCTTCTCACAAATTGTCTCACATTGCTGATCATCTTGGGTTTCAATTAAATCACCACAACGCTCTATCCGATGCAGAAACTGCTGCAAAAATCGGCATTCATACAATTCCAAAAGTCGGCATTGAAGTTTTTAACCTTGAAAATGAAAACATCACTTACAACTTGAGGTAGATATATCAAAATAATTTGATAGCAGTTCATTGCCGTTAACACAATTTAATTCAATGTGTCTTCCATAACAATTTAACAGTTCTAATTTTCAAAAGACTGTGTTCGCCCCTCATTATCACAACAACTCTTATTTAACAATTTAATCCTACTTAAATTATTTATTAAAAGCAGCAAAAAGCTTTCCCGGAATTTTACCCCATTCGAATCAAAAGACTATTCACACTAACATTTAACAAGCGAACAATTAGGCATATTTACAAGTTAACTGAAATCATAAAAACATGAAACAGACATAATTAAATACAATAGAAAAAGAAATGAAAGTATTTATAAGTTGGTCAGGCAACAAAAGCCACAAAGTTGCATTAGTATTTCGGGACTGGTTGCCATCTGTAATCCAGTCAATAGAACCTTACGTTTCATCAGAGGACATAGACAAGGGAGCAAGATGGAGCACTGATATCGCTAAAGAACTTGAAAACTCAACCTTTGGTATTTTGTGTGTCACGAAAGAAAATATGAATGCCCCGTGGTTATCATTTGAAGCTGGTGCATTATCAAAGACAATGGAGAAATCGCTTGTAAGTCCGTTCCTTTTTGACATTAAACATTCAGAAGTTAATGGACCCATTTTGCAATTTCAATCGACTATTTTTCAAAAGGATGACATCAAGAAACTTCTGTACACTCTTAACAAAGCATGTGGTGAAAACTGCATTGCTGACGTAAGGCTGGAAAAGGCATTTGAAGTTTGGTTTCCCACATTGGAGACTGAACTTAATAAATTGAAAAGTATAGCAGACGAACCTGAAGAAGCCAAGAAGGTAAATGACAGCAAAATTCACATTGCAGAAATTTTAGAAGAAATCCTTGATTTATCGAGAAACAATCAAAAACTCTTAAGAACTCCGGATAGTAAACTTTACGAGAATGTAGATGAGCTTCGTAAAATTATTCAAGAACAACAATTTCATCTAGAGAAGAACTTGAATTTCGACATAGACATTGGAAAAATGTCCAGGAAATTTCATCCAATGTTCTTGGAACAAATGATGCACATGTCGAGCAAGTATGGGAAAAGTTACTACGGTTTTGTGATTGCGTTGAGTTTTTTCAAGAATGACTTCCCTTGGGTGTATGACCTAGGAAAAGAATTAGTCGAAGTTCTTAAATCAAAAAGTAGTAAAGACAGTAAAATTGAAGCAGTAGCAGAATTTAGAGGCATGTTGGATTTCACATTAGGACACCCAATGATGAGAGAAATGTATGGTTCGAGAAAAGAAACAATCATGTATTTAAAGGAACTTCCATATACCCTAACCCGTTTCTTAGATGAAATGATGTAAAATGATTCCCGCCAGCAGTAAACTAAATGAAATTGGCAGTTCAATGATCATCTGAAACTTTATTCTCGCGATTAAATTCAGAGCTGGTTAAAATTTTCAATACATAAACAATGACACCTCCCCGTAAATCAGACAACCGAAACTAGAGTTTCAGAGTTATCTGCCAAATTATTCCTCCTGTCGATTTTAGGGCTAGTAATAGTGTTAAAATATCTAAAATTCATATATGTCAACATACATTCACCAAAAACTAACAAAAATGAGGGAATTGTTTTGCAATTTCAACAGAGCTTTTTTGATTTCATTAGATACACAAGAAATTAGGTGCTCAATTTCAAAGTTCTGCCTACTGATGTTGTTATTCACCATTGGCACAAGTGATTCATATGGACAAACAGACACCTTTAAACAAAAAGGTGTGCTTTACTTCAAATTAAAGGACACCACTACATTTAAATTACCCAAATACAGCATTGATTACATAGGTGAATATCCGAAATTTCAAGGAATTATTGATCAGTTTGAGGTCACGAGCATAGAAGCAAGCTTTCAGTTTGTTAACAATTCCGTTTTTGATCGTATTTATCGAATGGATTTCAAAAATGATCACAGTCAAAATACGATTTTGGATAGTTTAACAAACAAAGATTTTGTGGAATTCGCAGAATTTAAAACTAAAAATAAAATAATCAGTATACCTAATGACACAGTTGGTGAAATGATTTGGTATGTGAAAGATTTGGGCTTAGACAAAGCTTTTGATGTTACCCAGGGAGATACGAACATTCTAGTGGCAGTAGTAGATGGGCCAATCAATACCAATCTAACTGATTTAACAGGGAAGTTTTGGCAAAACCCAAATGAAATCCCCAACGACAACCTAGATAATGATTCAAATGGAAAAATTGACGATTTTTATGGATGGGATTTTGCAAACGGAGACAATAACCCATCATGGCATTTCCCAAACGCATCAAAAAAAGCACATGACAAATTTGATCATGGAACAGTGGTTGCCGCATTGGCTGTTGGTAAAATCAATAATCCAAATAGCGCAGTTGGTGCTTGTCCCCAATGTAAATTAATGGCCCTTAATATAATGCCAATGAATAGTACCGATACCATAGCTACATGGGAAACTCATTTAGATAATGAATACGAAGCGATATTATATGCAGTCAAAAAAGGTGCAAAAATAATAAACCTCAGTTGGGGTGGATGGGCCGATTCTCTGGACAATGTTGCAAAAATAGCATTAGATTATGCACATTCACAAGGTATTATAGTTGTCGCAGGTGCCGGGAATGATAACAATAGCAAATTGTCATTTTTTCCCAATAAAAGATTTTTTCCAGCCAACTATTCAAACGTCGTGAGTGTTGGCGCATTGACAAAGGATCGAAGAAAAAGTTCATTTTCAAATTACAGTCCGGCAACAAAGGTTGACGTAATGGCGCCAGGTGACAACATATTAAGTGGCAAATTATGGGGAACAAACAATTACTCATTATCATCAGGTACAAGCTTGAGTACTCCACTCGTTAGTGGAATCATTGGGCTTATTTGGTCAAAAAATCCCAATTACACAAAAACTGACATTCTCAACTGTCTGTATAACACATGCGACACTATAAACCAAGAAAACTTTGAATTTCGTGGACGGATTGGTCGTGGTGCTGTGAATGCAAAAAACGCAGTAAATTGCTCTACTAGTTATAAAGCGGATTTTTACACAAATAAATTAGAGCAAAAAACATGCACAGATACCGGCATGTTGTTTTTTGCCACGAAAATTCCAAATGGAAAATATTTTTGGACATGGGGTGATGGTACAACTTCAATATTAAATAACCATACAATTACAAAATACTATGATAACCCGGGTGTTTACTCAATTTCTCTGATAGGGAAAGATACTATTTCAGGCCAGGCAGACACTATAACTAAGGACTATTGGTTTTTGGTAACTTCTTGCAAAATGAGTCAAAATAATTACGAGAGGGAGTGGTATTTTGGATTGAGAAATCGTATTAGTTTTAAAAATGGATTTTCACATGTAAATCAAACCCCCTTTGAATCTTATGCTCAAACTGCTATTTTTTCGCCTCTAAAAGACGACAGCAACTATGTATTTTTCATCAAGGACAACAATCCATCATCAAAATCTTATTTATTAAAAAACAAACCGAGATATCTAAATTCAAATACCCATTTTGACGACATCAATGCCTCCTATAAACTCAAACTCGATCATTCTTTACCTGGAGTGATTATTCCAGACTTTAATTCTGATAGTTTGATGATTTTAACCTTTCCACCTAATAGTTTATTAGACACTCTTCACAATACTAACATTTTGTATTTAGTAGATCGGATGGGAAGAAAACGTGAAAAAATAATTGCTCCCCCTTCAAGCGGATCTGGCGATTCAACAATAGCTGGAGGTTATGTAAAAAGTAGTTCATTTGGGTGCATAATCCCAAATCCAAATGCAAAGGAATACTGGTTAGTAATGCACCCGCAGGGAACATGGAAAAATAAGATTAGTATTTATAGTTTACACTTGGAAAACAACCATCGTGTTTTCGAAATAGTGAAAGACATTGTAGTGCCGTCAGGATATTTAAAGGGGATCACCGCATCACCCTCAGGCAATTTATTGGCAATTCAAAATGACACTATGTTATATCTGTACCGTTTCAACCCCTACAATGCCAACATAGAATACTTACAAAAAATCCCAGGTAATTTCATGACAGGCACATGTTTTAGCTTTCATGATAAAACCTTGTATACTACGGAAAAGATTGATAATGTTTTGGCAATTGTTCAATACAACGTCAACTCCAATAATATCACCAATTCAAAAAAGATTGTAGCTTCCGGCATTTCAGAATATTACCAAGGCTTACAACTTGGCCCAGATAGTATAATCTATGTTAATGGACACTATAAGAGTCACTTGGGCGCGATTGGTTTTCCAGAGAGAATCAATTTTAAAAACTACTCAAATCAATGTGGTTATGTAAGATGTGCTATTGATTTAAACACAATTATTCCATTCATATCCAGAGATACTGTAGTAAATTCCGCACAAAAATTACCAGGTTTTGTATACCAAAACTTACCAGATTCTGTTGGCGTAACAATCAATAGTTATAATTGCGATTCTGCTATTTTGACGACAAATTTCCCTTCTAGGATATTTAAAAAATGGAAAGTGAATGGAATTTCATATATCGGCGACAAACCAAGGGTAAAAGTCAATTGGTCCTCTATCAATAATATTCAACTCTTGGTTGATAGTATGAAATGGAATTACACAGTAAATTTGGCAGATTCAGTAACAATACCATTACCTGAAATAAATTTCGGAATCAAACAAATTTATTCATCTTTGAATAGTGCTCCAACAAAGTTGTTTATAACGAATACTTATTTTAGAGGCTATTACAACGTTCGTTGGTACCGGAACGGAGAATTTTTAGATTCAACAAGTTCGAATGATACAATATTAGCTGTAGCATCCGGCGTATATCATGCAACGGGCTTAACACATTGTGGTATGAAAGTTGGAAATAGAGTAGAAGTTTTAAGGAATTGTTCAGATTCATGGTTAAGCAGACGGTTCTTTAAAGACACTGGAATAGTATTTTCTGCTGGAATTACTAACATTACGGATAGTTTTTATCTAATTTCCGGTGATTTACGAATTCCCCCTGGTGCTGTGTTAAATATAAACAAATCAACCATAGTAATGACGCAAGGTAGTGGCATTTCAGTATTGCCAGGCGGGAGACTCAATATAGATAGTTCAAGTCTTGTCGGCTGCGGCAGATGGAAAGGGATCACAATTTATGGTAATGGCTCAGATTCTAGTTGGAGAATACTGAATTCAGCAATTCATGGAAATGCCCTAATTACAAATTCTGCCATTTCAGATGCAATTGAAGGCGTAAAGACAGTAAATGGAGGATTTATTGCTGCCGTGGGCAACGATTTTACAAATAACGGTATCCATATAATTCACAAACAATATCGTTACCCTGACCATTCAATAATTACCCAAAACACTTTCAAAATGCTTAGTGCATTTTCATATAACAATTTTGGAAATCTCAGTTCAAATGATTCGGTTTTTTTGAATGAGCTTGCAGGCCAAGCAAGATCACAGTGCGTTATTGACAGTGTAACAACCTTGACATATTCAGATAATATTTTCTTGAACACACGATTACCATCGGAAAATAGTAACGAATTAAATTATCACAATATCTTTACTTTACAAACAAAGAATTTGAATATTGCGGGTAATACATTCAAAGAATTCAGCAATACTGCAGCAATAGCAGCAAAAAATTGTACAAAACTCAATATACAAAACAACACGATAAATAGGCAATCTACTTATGGGTTACAATTGCGATTAGACACCTTTAGAGTCAATGGGATTTGGTTCAAGGAAGTAACTAATAGCCTTATTGAAAACAACACAATTCAACATCTAAACATTGGGATTGGTTATTACCTGAGCACAACGGTGCCTAAATTGCCAACCCTCGTAAAATATAATTTACTTGAAGATAACAATTGTGGGTTAGCAGTGGCAACCGATACATTTCCATTAAACTTAGCATACCCATTAAACAATTATTTTGATACAATTTACTTGCAAACCGAGTGCAATGTATTTAGCGATGATGTTACTGCATTTGTGACTTGTGGTAAAATTATTCCACAGGGAAATATAAATACAGCGACTGGCAATAAATTCTATTCATGCGAGGATACAGCAATTTGTTCTAATCTAGGAACTAAAATTAATTATTTTTATTATGCTGGGTCGACAACTTGTTGCCAAGAACCATATCTTTCTCTAACAAACGATATTAATCCCCCTGTTATAATAAATGGAAATCTGGTATCAAAAAACGACTTTAGTAAAAAAATATCGGCAAATAAAAATTTAAACTGTTTACCAGAACCGCCTGAACTGGACTCAGTGAAGGTAACCGCAGTCTTCGATTTAAAAGTTCGGCCAAATCCTTCGTCAGAAAGTTTTGAAATCACCTTTGATAATAAATCGCATATAGAATATTCCATATATACTATTCAAGGTTTGAAAGTTGAAAATGGCACGGTGTCCAACGGCCAAACTATTGGTTTGGAATTAAAGCAGGGTGTGTATTTATTAATTGTAAAAAATACAGAAGGCACTTTTTCACAAACCATTAAAATCATGAAACTTTAACCCATGAAATTTACAAAATGGATCATTGTTTTTTGTTTTTTATTGAACTCAGCGACTGCAATTGCGCAATATTCAAATACAAGTTGGTTTTTTGACTACTCAAGGATAGATTTTCACAACCAGCCGGCATCCGTAAAAAAATCTAAGTTAAGTACAAGTGGGTCTCAACAATTTGTCATCACAAATTGTAATGGAGACGCCAAAATCATAGCATATGGCCGTGGCTACATATATAATGAGAATGAAAAGGTCATGAAAGGTAGTGGCTATATGGGTGCCGGTGAATTGTATTACTTGATTGATGGATTTGTGTACCCGGGCTCGAAGGATTCGATCGTGATTTTTCATGATTTCATAGACGCTTCAAGGAACCTTTGCTGGGGTTACTCAATTGTAGACCTAACCAAAGACTCAGGCAGAGGTGAAGTCATAATGAGTAATGTTATCGTGCGCAAGAGATTTAACCCAACCATGTCAATCGTAAAGCATGCAAACAGCCTAGATTATTGGATACTTGGAACATCAGACAGTTTTAGCGCCTTTGCCTATCATTTTTCAAACAAAGGTCTTAATCCAACACCCGTATTGAGCTCAGGCGTATTCAACGATTACTTATTAAAAAATGGCTCGTATGATTTTGTTAATTCATGGGCATGTCAGGCCCCATTCGTTCCTACCTGGGATTCCAAACAAATCATTGTAACTGGCCTAACCAAATGGAGACATGCAACTGCATGTGCTCTGATTTACGATTTCGACAACAGTACCGGAAAAATAACCAACCCCCAAGAATTGTTCAAACGTTCCAATCTAATAAATAAAACTGAATACACCACCCAAAAGGCGGCCGTCTCTCCCAACGATTCATTCATTTATCTCGGCGTAGTTCACCCCAATTGTTTGGGTACGTTGGGGTCCAATGATTTTGCATGTTTTTATCAAATAAATCGATTTACAAAAACAAAAGTTCTTCTTAAAACTCAATTTGTCAATACCGATAATAGATACGGTTTTCACGGAACCAACGTAACACCTGAAGGAACCATTTGTGTGATCGACTATAGCAAAAGTAAACCTAACACACTTAGTCCAATGTGGAGGGTGGAACGACCTAATTTGGAGGGCAAGTCTTGCAAATACACCCCCTGGCTAACGGACTATTCCAGCCCCGGAGTTTTGTTTCCAACCGTATTAAACAGAATAGCTCCCACCTACTTCACCGTTAATAACCAAATCAATTCTTGTACAGATACTTCTATTATCAACATAGGCGGAGATACATTGCTGAACAAATTAGTTTTACGATTTGGTGATGGCGACACCTTGCTTTATACTGGCCCATTCAAACCCAAATTAACCTTCAAGCATTTTTACAAATCCAATGGCAACTATCCGTTGACCATAGTCACCTGGAACAAGTCTTGTAATACACCCAGATGGTTAATCGATACCCTGGCCATCTATAAACCACCCCGAAACCTCGAAGTGAACGTCACCCATAATCCCACCTGCTATGGAGACACCGTTCGAGTAACCTTAAAAGCACAAAACCACCAACGATATTCTGTCAATTGGGGATTCTCAAAACTCGGAGGTGGAGTATACGACACCTTACTGAACAGCAATTCCGATAGCGCTTCTTTTCAGTTCTACTATCCCGAAACCGACAAAAAATACAAACTTAACTTTTCTGCAACTAACAAGTATTGCGATATTGCCAAAAGTGATTCAATCGCAGTTGTGTCCTACCCTAAACCAAAAAACCACTACTCACTTAATCTTGACAGCAGCTGTGCCGACAAACCCCTTATCTTGTCTGATAGCGGCATTCTGTGGAGAACTACAACCATTGAATGGTTTGGATTGCGCGACACCATCACCGGCACAAACAACCTGTCTAAACAACACTATTTACCGAATGCCACTAGCGCGCAAACTGCGTCGGTTTTCCTAACATCATCAAATGTCCAGGAATGCCTACTCCGCGACACCATACAAGTGTATATACTTCCCAGACCCAATGGATCAATACAATGCCTAGATTCTGTAATCTGTGCCAAACAACAAACCTTTACAGTAAGTATTCAAAAAATCAACCAGCCTACTAATACACGTTGGACCTGGTGGGACGGAAGCCAGAAGAGCAATGACAGCATATGGCATAAAACCTATGCAATCCCCGGCCGTTACCCTATTCTACTAATTGCAAACACTGTTGCAGGTTGTGCGGATACCAATACTTTGCTTCTTACAGTTAAGTCCTTACCCAAAGCAGCCTTTTCAGTCAATCACGACACCTTATGTTACAGAAAAGGATCGCTTCAGTTGGTCAATTTCGCTAGCTGCGCAGATGACACAATTTCTGTACATCGGTTTACAACGAACAAAGGAGATACCTTGTATGCAAATACTTCCACAATCAGTCAGCCCAGCATAGGCAAATACACAATTACACATTTTGTGAGTACGGAACAAGGTTGCTTCGATACCCTTACAAAACCCGTTATGGTGAATGCTAGCCCGAATGCCGCATTCCAGCTTTCCCAAAGCCATATCTGTGACGGACAATTTTTCATTGCAATTTCAGACAGCACCGGCCTTGGCGATTCTGGCTATTGGGACTTACCCCAATTGGGAATTTCAGCAACTGTTGATGGACGTAACGGGAAACCCCAATTAACCGTCACCGGCAAGCAAACGGTTAATAAATCAGGACGCTACACCCTTGGCTACTACTTGATCAACGCCGAACAATGTCGCGACACTTTGCAGCGCAGTATCACCATCAACCGGCGGCCAATGGCCAACTTTACCGCCCCTAGTATCTGTGTTGGTCAGGAAGTCAATTTTTATAGCAACAGCAGAATCGGGGATGCGCCTTTGCGTTTATATCAGTGGATTAACGGACTGGATCAACAACAAGGCACTGATGCCCAATACACATTCAAAACTGCGGGCTATTATCCCATCACACATATAGTGTCAGATACTAACGATTGTACAGATACGATTTTACAATCAGTGGTGGCCAAACCAATCATCATACCCCAAATCTCGTGGGCGCCGTCCCGTTACAACAATCCCACCTACACCTACGAATTCTCTGCTGCACCTGAAGGCATGAAGGAATATAATTGGACGTTTGAAGAGGCCGGGAACTTTCAGGGCATCAATGTGTTTCCCTCTTTTGGAAGCAGACGCGACAATATAAGAGCTCAGTTGACTATTACTTCTCCAAACGGATGTGTATCGGATACTACGATGTTGTTCAATATCATGGGAATCACCGGATTTTACTTTCCTAATGCCATCACTATAAATCGCGATGGATTGAATGAGGGTTTTGGGATTGCAGGTCCCGAACATATTAAAAAATACGAATTACAGATTTACAACAAATGGGGGGAGATGGTATTTAAAACCAATAATCCCAACGAACAATGGATGCCTGAGAATCCAGTTCTCGGACAATATGTATATTACTGTAAGGTATCAGACGTTTACAATCGTTTCAAGGAAATAAAAGGAACGGTTTTGTTGATACAATAATATATTTACGCCTTTTGAAATAATCGGATAAATTGATAACGATTAGCGATTTCCTATGACAAAAAAATGTTTAAATCATTGCTTTTTTCGGAAATATTCAAGTTTGCCGTTATCGTTATGAGTCATTCCAGTAGCGTAAATTTCACAATTTCGAAGTGATACTTCAGTTTGATACTCAGTAATTCTTCGCTCATCGCCCTTACAAGTTGGCATACAGGATTTGCTTTCAACCGCCTTTCGAAATCAGCCATCTCCGCGCAGTTAACAATTGAATATTTGACCATTGAACAACAGGTGTTTGAAAAATATTTTCGTATGTTTTGCCTAAATCTGTCTTAATTCATCTAATCTACTGTATCAAAGTGTACCAATTTGTTCGCCCCTTTTTTCTTTCGAAATAATGATTTTAATTTAGTCGCCAATGGGACCAAATACTGCGACACAAATCACCAATGAAATGCTCATGGAACAGTTGATGGAAATGAAATCGATGATCATGAATTTGCAGTCCGAAATGGAAAGCTTGAAGCATCCAGTGGATGATTTCACAACCAAATGGGTAAGCACTTCAGACGTCATGGCGATGCTTCGTGTGAGTCGCAGAACAATCGACAATTACATCAAAGCGGGCAAGCTCACCCCCACTCCGATTGGAAAGCGAAATTACTTCACCATCACCCAGGTAAAGGGAT
>JACCDJ010648969.1_pt1 | contig 14776 bp, 11 predicted proteins | sample 7444481 | NCBI WGS metagenome assembly JACCDJ01 (sample SAMN15323435, study PRJNA562643) | freshwater metagenome | isolation source: river surface water | place: USA:Blue River Watershed | collected 2017-08-15 | reverse complement strand
TGCGAAACCTGCTACAGCTCGTCCAGTATTGTTAGGTATTACTAAAGCTTCATTGGGTGTACAAAGCTGGATTTCAGCTGCGTCATTCCAAGAGACTACTAAAGTATTGAGTCAGGCAGCTATTCAAGGTAAGGTTGACTTAATGCTTGGATTGAAAGAGAACGTAATTACAGGTCACTTAATTCCTGCAGGTACTGGTCAAAAAGAATTTGAAAAATTGATCGTAGGAAGTAAAGAAGAATATGAAGTGTTGGCTACAACTCGTGAGGCGATGAGCTTTGACGAGGAAGAATAAGCACTTTAATTGATTTTGTTAAAAAGCGGGAAATAGTACTATTTCCCGCTTTTTTTATGACTTAAATAGACGTTTGATTTATATATTTTACTTATTTTTATAGGGTAGGGCGAAAAGCCTGCAATCAAAAAAAACAAATAAAGATGAAGTCGACAAATTGGATTATTAATGGTGTATTAGCTGTGGCAATAGTAGTATTGTTTGTATTGCATTTTAGTGGTGGTAGTTCTGCAAGTAAGCAAGCTGCAATGCACTCGTCTAATGGTACCAAAGTAGCTTATTTTGAAATTGATTCTATTCAAAATAATTACACTTTTTTTAAGGATGTTAAAGATGCTTTGCAATTAAAAGACATGGAGAATGCAAAACAATTAACGGCACTTAAAAATTCTTTTGCAGCAAAATACCAAGACCTTCAAAAGAATGGTCAATATTTATCACAAGGAGAAGTAGTTGCAAGACAACAAGAGTTACAACAACTAGAGAAAAATTACGCTAATACGGAGCAACAATTAACGCAAGCTTTACAAGAGGAGAGCTATAGAAAGTTGCAAGAAGTTAAAAAGAAAATCGAAGCTTTCATTCTGAAGTACAATAAAGACAAGCAATTTGCTTATGTGTTTTCTAGCAATGCGGATTTAATGTATTACAAAGACACTACTTATGATATTACCGCAGATATTGTAAAAGGCCTAAACGCGGAATACAAAAAATAATCAATTTCAATCCCGTTTTTTCAACGGGATTTTTTTTAATTTATAGTTTATCAATATGTCAGAAACAAATACAGGATTTAAACCGAGTTTATCTGCTTTCGATGCAACAATGATTGTTGCTGGAAGTATGATTGGGTCAGGTATTTTTATTGTAAGTGCAGATATCACCAGAAATGTAGGCTCTGCAGGTTGGTTAGTTGCTGTTTGGCTTTTAACTGGTTTCATGACTTTAACAGCTGCTTTAAGTTATGGTGAATTGAGTGCCATGTTCCCAAAGGCAGGAGGTCAATATGTTTATTTAAAAGAGTCATATAATCCATTATTAGGTTTTTTATATGGATGGAGTTTCTTTTCTGTGATACAAACAGGGACGATAGCAGCAGTAGGTGTTGCCTTTAGTAAATTTGCAGGCTATTTTTTTCCCTCTTTAGAAATGACAGATGCTAATATTTTATTACAAATGGGTTTCTTGAAAATTTATCCAGCACAGTTATTATCGATCGCCATTATTGTATTGCTTACTTTTATCAATACCAAGGGAGTGCAAGGTGGTAAAATGATTCAATCTACATTCACTATAACGAAGTTGGCTTCTTTATTTGGTTTAATCGGCTTCGGTTTTTTATTGGCTTCTAAAGCAAGTATTTGGGATGCGAATTGGACCAATGCATGGGATATGAAAACAATTGCATCCGATGGCAGTGCCACTCCAATTTTCGGAGTTGCTATATTAGGCGCAATCGCTGCCTCAATGGTCGGATCTATTTTTAGTAGTGATGCATGGAACAATGTGACTTTTATTGCGGGTGAAATCAAAAATCCACAACGTAATATTGGACTAAGTCTTTTCTTAGGTACATTAATTGTAACTGTTATTTATATTTCTGCAAACCTGATGTATTTAAGTGTATTGCCTTTGAATGACATTGCGAATGCACCTGCAGATCGTGTTGCGGTTGCAGCGTCTAATGTGATTTTTGGCAATATTGGAACCTACGTTATTGCAGTCATGATTATGGTTTCGACATTTGGTTGTAATAATGGCTTAATTCTTGCCGGTGCAAGGGTTTATTATACGATGGCACAGGACGGTTTGTTCTTTAAAAAAGCGGGTACTTTAAATAAGAATGCAGTACCTGCTTGGGCACTATGGGCACAATGTATTGTAGCTGCTTTACTTTGTTTAAGCGGTCGATATGGCGATTTGTTAGACATGGTTTCTTTTATTGTTGTGATATTTTATATTTTAACAATCATTGGTATTTTTATTCTTCGTAAAAAAAGACCAGAACTAGATAGACCATATAAAGCTTTTGGATATCCTGTATTGCCAGCAATTTATATTTTGATGGGTACTTGTTTTTGTGTCTTGTTGATAATTTACAAGCCTAATTTCACATGGCCTGGATTAATCATTACTTTATTAGGTGTGCCATTATACTATTTGGCATTACGTAATCAAAAATCTGAAGCGTAAATGATGGATCATAAAAGATTTAAAGAATTATTTGAAGGATTTGCTACCACAAAAATTGGGGTAGTAGGTGATATCATGTTAGATACCTATTGGTGGGGAGGTGTAGATCGTATTTCTCCAGAAGCACCAGTGCCCATTGTTTCGCTACAAAGAAAGGAGACAAGGGTAGGTGGAGCAGCCAATGTAGCACTTAATTTAAGAGCCCTAGGGGCCCCAACAACACTTTTTGCTGTAGTGGGCAAGGATACGGAAGCAAATGATTTAAATGCGCTTTTAAAAGCCGAAGGAATAGATACCCAATACATCTACTCAAGTCCTTCCAGGGTTACAACTAATAAAGTGAGAATCATGGGTCGTAATCAACAAATGATGCGCTTAGACCATGAAAACACCCACGATATTGATGCAGAAGAATCAAAAGCTTTATTAGCTAATTTTTATGCCTATGTAGAAAAAGAGCAACCTGCATTAATCATTTTAGAGGATTACAATAAAGGCGTTTTAACGGCCGAAGTGATTGAGGCAATTATTACCTATTGCAACCAAAAAGGGATACCTACTGCAGTGGATCCAAAACAAAAGAATTTCTTAGCGTATAAAAATTGTACCCTATTTAAACCCAATTTAAAAGAGGTTAAAGAAGGGTTAAAGATAGAGATACCAAATATCGATCTTTCTAATATGCAACAAGTGCATACGGCTTTAAATAAGGCGTTAAGTCATTCTATTTCCTTTATCACTTTGTCTGAACATGGTGTTTATTTTGCAGATGCAAATAAGCAACAACTGATCCCAACCCATATCCGCAATATAGCCGATGTTAGTGGGGCTGGAGACACGGTTATAGCTGTTGCTTCTTTGGTATTTGCTTGTTCAAAAGACATGGAATTAGCTGCAGAAATGGCCAATATTGCAGGAGGGTTGGTTTGTGAATTAGTGGGTACAGCGCCTATTGATAAAGCAGTATTAGCAAAAGAGGTAGAAAAATTATTAGTAAAGTAAGTCCTTATCTTATCATGCTATAAGGTAGGTATAAAAATAGTACATGAAAAAAACAGCGATCATTGTAGCAGGAGGAACAGGTCAAAGAATGGGAACGGTTGTTCCAAAGCAATTTTTAGAAATTGAAGGGAAGTCCATTTTGTTACACACGATCGATCAATTTGTGGCTGCTTTTTCTGATATTAATTTTGTCATTGTTTTGCCCTCATCTTATATCGAAGAGGGTCAAAAGATCATAGCATCTAGTGGGTTATCACAACAATTTCAATTTGTAGCTGGAGGAGATACTAGGTTTCAATCTGTAAAAAATGGCTTAGCAGAAGTAGATCAAGAGGCAGTGGTATTCGTGCATGATGCCGTACGTTGTTTATTAACACCAGCTTTGATTCAACGATGTTTTCAGCAAGCAGTGGAAAAGGGCTCTGCTATACCTGCTGTTAGTTCAACAGATACGATAAGATTCATAGACGGTGCTTCGCATCATGTTGTTGACAGGGAAAATGTCATGATGATTCAAACACCGCAAACATTCAATGCTGCATTATTAATAAATGCATTTGAGCAAGCGTATCAACCTTCCTTTACAGATGAAGCTAATGTTGTAGAGGCAGCTGGCACACCCGTTTTTTTGGTAGATGGTGAATTTGAAAATATCAAAATCACAAGGCCATTAGATTTGGCCATTGCTGCATACATATTGGCAAAAAGATTTTCGAATTAAATTACTCAGCAGATTGATTTACCACTGAAGTTGATTTGCTTATTTTTTCTAAAATTTGATGTGCAACTTCCATTGCTAAATAGCCGTCAATCTCATTTACAACAGTAGGTTCATCTTTTTCAATTGATTGTACAAAGCTCGCTAACTCACTTAAAATAGCATTGCCTTCTTCTACCACTGGATTAGATATAGAAATGGTTTTAGTACCTTGATGCGTTTCAATATCAAAAGAGAAAGCATCTGATTCTTCTGGAAGTTTAAGCTTAATAATTTCAGTATTTTTTTCAAGGAAGTCAATGCCGATATAGGCATCTTTTTGGAAGAGTCTAATCTTTCGCATTTTCTTCATACTGATTCTGCTACTTGTTAAGTTCGCCACACATCCATTGTTGAATTCTATACGTACGTTGGCAATATCCGGGGTGTCAGTTAGTACAGCAACACCACTAGCAGAAATATTTTTAACATCACTCTTTACAATGCTTAAAATGATATCAATATCGTGAATCATTAAATCTAAAATCACACTTACTTCTGTGCCTCTTGGATTAAATTGTGCCAAGCGGTGTACTTCAATAAATAGGGGCTTTAGGGTTTCATTTTTTAGGGCGGTGAATGCAGGGTTGAATCTTTCTACATGTCCAACTTGTAGTTTCACATTGGCTTCCTTCACCATGTGCATGATTGCTTTCCCTTCTTCAATGGTATTAGCCATCGGTTTTTCTACAAAAACATGTTTCCCCATCTTAATTGCCATTTCACAAACAGGGAAATGCAAATGTGTAGGGGTTACTACATCAATGGCGTCAACAGCTGCAATTAATTCGGCTTCATCTATAAATCTCTTGATGCCATAAGTCTTTTCTACTTCTGCAGCTTGTTCATTATTGGGGTCAAAAAAGCCAACTAATTCAACAGTTGGAATCTGTTTCCAGTTATTCAAATGAAATTTCCCTAAATGACCTACACCAAAAACGCCTACTTTAAGCATACAAATATTTTATGGGTCAAAGTTAAGTGGATTAGTGGGTATAAATGGTTGAGTTCCAAGAGTGTGAAAAACTTTTAACTACTTTGATTTAAGCTAGGTCTTTAGTATCTTGAGGAAGTTAAATACATCTTTTTCATGCATCAGAATATTCAAAACTTAGTACAGGTCGCAGAAAAGCAGGAGCGCTTAGTCATTGGTTTGATGAGTGGGACTTCAATGGATGGTTTAGATATTGCTTTATGTACGATCAAGGGTGCAGGAAAAGAAACACAATTTGAACTAAATGCTTTTAAGACCATAGATTATTCAGATGATTTTAAAGAAAAGATATTAAGTATTTTTTCAAAAGAAATGGTGTCATTAGAAACCTTGACATTGTTGAATGCATGGATAGGGCAGCAACATGGAAGGATGATTTTATCAGCCCTAGCATCTTGGAATATTCCATCAAGTCAAGTTGATATGATTGCTAGTCATGGACAAACAATTTATCATGCACCAAAATCATTGCATCCCAACTCTGAATATGGGCCTGCTACTTTACAAATTGGAGATGGAGACCATATTGCTGTTACGACTGGAATATTGACATTGAGTGATTTTAGACAAAAGCATGTTGCTGCAGGCGGAGAGGGGGCACCATTAGCAGTCTATGGAGATTATTTATTGTGTAGCCATCCTACAGAAAATAGGTTGTTGTTGAATATGGGCGGTATAGCCAATTTTACTTATTTAGCTGCTGGTTGTAGATTAGATCAAGTTTTTTCAACGGATACAGGTACTGGCAATACTTTAATGGATGCTTATACAAGAACCCATTTTGCGCCATGGGCTTATGATAAAGGAGGCACAATCGCAGCATCTGGAGAAATTAATGCTAACTTATTAGCAGCCTTAAAAGCCCATTCATTCTTTGCTTTAGGATTACCTAAAACAATTGGCCCTGAATTATTTAATTTAGAATTTTTAGCAAAAGCACAAGTTGCTAGTAAAACTGAAAATATTTCACCTCAAGATGTCATGGCAACATTGAATCGATTTTCTGCAGAGACGATCGCAGATTGTATCAACTCAAGTTTAACGCCCGGCACGACATTCAATATGTATAGTAGTGGAGGGGGCATGCATAATCCTGTATTAATGGGACATTTGTTATCCTTATTGCCCAATGCAACATTATATTCATCTGATGTGTTAGGCATTCATCCAGATGCTAAAGAAGCCATCTTGTTCGCTTTATTAGCGAACGAAGCGGTTGCAGGAACACCTTTGTTTGCAGGCGGTCATGCCACTAAAATCCCAATCACGATGGGGAAGTTTAGTTTTCCTACCTAGTAAAAATTAATTTAATGATCAATAAAAAAGCCCTCCCTTATTAGGGAAGGCTTTTTATATTCAGTGGAAAAACACTAATAATGATTCTTGTTTTGTCACTTATGCTGACTGATAAGCCTCTATGGATTTTTTAACAGATCCATGTGCACTTAAAAGTCCAGCAGCTGTTGTTGCATCAACTGTTTTTAATTCATCCATGATCATTTTTACACCACGGTCAAATAATTTTTGATTCGTTAATTGCATGTTGACCATTTTGTTTCCTTTGATGCGTCCAAGTTTAACCATGACAGCGGTAGAAATCATATTTAGTACCATTTTTTGTGCAGTACCACTTTTCATTCTTGTACTTCCAGTAATAAATTCTGGACCCACTACCACTTCGATGGGGAAGTCGGCATGTTCGGAAATAGGACTATTAAAATTGCAACTAATGCTTCCAGTGGTAATTTGATTTTGTCTACAAGTTTGAAGGCCACCAATTACATAAGGTGTTGTTCCACTTGCAGCAATTCCTACGACCACATCTAAGCTGCTAATATTAAAACCCAATAAATCTTTCCAAGCTTGTTCCATATTGTCTTCGGCATTTTCAACCGCCTGAAACATGGCTTGGTGTCCTCCTGCGATAACCCCAATGACTAAATCATTGGGTACCCCAAAAGTGGGGGGGCATTCACTTGCATCTACTAAGCCTAGTCTGCCACTCGTTCCAGCCCCAATATAAAATAGGCGTCCCCCATTTGATAATTTTACCACTATTGAGTCTACCAAAGCTTGAATTGTAGGAATTACTTTTTCAACAGCATAAGCCACTTTTTTATCTTCTGCATTGATATTTTGTAAAATCTCAGTGGTACTGAGTTTTTCAATATGATCATAGTTAGAATCTGATTCTGTAATACGTGTAAATGACTTATCCATTCAATACTTTTTTTAATTAAAAACTAGGGTCTGCTGGTGTGTTTGGATTGCCATCTCTTTCCTTAAATGGATAAGGGAAGAAATTTCTTTTACGCTCTGTTGTTGCTCTTCCAAAACGACGCATGTCCTCTAATTTTAAACCAGACATATACAATTCAATACATCTGTTTTTATATATTTCATCTAAAATCTCAGTCGAAGTACTAGCAGTTGAAGCAGCTAATCCTGCACCCACTTTAAATGGATCTGCTGCTGCTGTTTTAGTAATCACTTTATTTAACTCTGATAATGCTGAAGTTAAATTGTTGGTTCTAGCAAAAGCTTCAGCTTTGATCAAAGTCATCTCACTTGGTAAGTAAACAGGGATGCCAGTAGTAGTCGAATTGTAGAAACCATTGATTCTGAATCTTGGTGCTACAGTAGTGTTAATAGAAGTATAGAAAGCAATACGTCCATCACCTGCCGAAGGGGCTAATGCTGCTGGTAAACCTAAAGTGGAATCAATTACTTGAAACACATTATTGGTTGCAGTGGCAGTAGTGAAAATTGGATTTGTGCTGATGGCGTCATAGTTGAAAGTAGATTTTTTTGTTAGGTCTACTAAATTTGCAGCAGTAATTGCTTCTGCATATTTACCAGAAAACAATAAGTATCTAGCTTTTAAAGCGTTCAAAGTATTTACGTAATCCAGGCCTGGAACAGCATCTGAAGCATAGTTTGCACTAATTGGATTTGCACTAATTTTAGTCAATGCGTTGTCAATTGTTGCAACGGCAGCAGTAAATCCAGCTGTACGATCAATAAATTGAACATTGGTGCCAATACCTGCTGGTACTTTTTCCCATAACATAGACATACTACCTATTGATAATGCCTTTAAAATAGAGGCATGTGCAATTAAACCACTAGCATAAGCTTTATCATTTAAAGCTTCAGCAGCAGTAATTACTGAGTTTGCATCATAGATCACTTTATTTGCATTGGTCCAAATGTTTGCCAATACAGTATTGGTAGCATCTACTGCTGTTCCGCCACGGCTAAATTGGAATTCAGCAACGTTACCTGCGTTCATTAAAATAACTTCATTGGTAGTAAAGCCGTTTGCAGTAACTAAGCCGTATACTACGCTAGCGCCACCTAATGAGTAGGTTCTTTGTGCGCCTAGGTTCACCCCAACTAAACCTCTAGCCGAGCTAAATACTTGATCAGTAGTTGGTGCGTTTGGATTCACAAAGTCTTTCTTACAGCTCGTTAAGGATACAATCCCGAGCAAGAAAGCGATTTGATATTTATATAGTATCTTTTTCATTGTTCTCTATTTTTTTGAATGAAGGATTAAAAATCAGCTTTGATACCAAAACTGAAAGTACGTGGGATTGGAGTAGCTCCGAAGTCAATACCTCTTAATAAAGTACTTTGACCACCTGAGTTTACTTCTGGATCATATCCCTTGTAGTTATCCCATGAAATAAGATTTCTACCACTAAAGTTGATACTTAAATTGTTGATGAACTTTACCTTACCAACATTATAGCTTAATGATAATTCACGTAATTTGATGAAAGAGCCATCGTCTACTCTCCATTCTTCAATTGCGTAAATACCACTCACATAACCTCTAGGTAATAAACCTCTTTGTTCTGCTTCGGCAATTTTACCGTTACCAACACCTTGTCTTGTTCTAAAGTCAGCGTTGAAAACGTCTACACCTTGAACCGCATCTAATTGAGCACGGAAATTCCATTTCTTATAAGAAACTTCATTTACTAAACTCGCTGTATAATCAGGGTTAGGGTTGCCAATAACTTTTCTAGTCACACCAGTTGCCGCCAAAGGAATACCCGCAGCGTTTGTTGTGATTTTACCGTCAGTACCTCTAGCAAAATAAGTACCATAGAACACTCCAATTGGTTGGCCTTCTACAATTGCTACTGGAGCACCTGCATTCGTGCTGAATAAAGTCAATGCTTGTCCAATCTTAATAGCTTTGTTTTCGTTGTGGTTGTAAATTGTAGTCATTTCCCATTTCAAATCTTTTGTTTGAACTGGAGTAAGACTTAACATGATCTCATATCCTTTGTTTTCTAGAGAACCAAAATTGTCTAACAAACTTGCAAAGCCATTTGTTGGAGCTAATTGTCTATTGATCAATAAGTCAGTTACTTTTTTATTATATACGTTCACTGTTAAACCAACACGGTTGTTGAACATACCTAAGTCCATACCATATTCAACTTCTGCTTGACGCTCTGGCTTTACATTTTCGTTTGCTAAAGTCGTGCTAGAGTTTAATGCGCTACGTCCTAAGAATGAATTAGAACTATAAGAGTTAAATCTTGAATAAGCACCAATTCCTGTTAAGTTTCCGCTTTCTCCATAAGCAACACGTAATTTGAATAAATCAAATGCTTTAGATAATCCAAGTGAATTCCAAAATTCTGTACTTGAGATAATATAACTAGCACTTGCTTTCGCGTAAGTTTGATTGCGTTGGTTTGCACCAAATACGCTAGATCCATCACGACGAACAGCACCTGTTAAGAACAATTGATTCTTGAATTTAAAGTTTTGTTGCACATATAAACCAGAAACAGAAATCTCACTACGCTCATCCACACCAGGAATAGGAGTAGATGCACCATTTACAGTTTGAATGAAAGGCGCAAAACCTCTACCTTGCAATAAAGCGTAATTATTTTTCTCGTATTGTTGAGAATAACCAACTTGAGTAGTTGAATTAATGTCATTAGTAATGTCAAAATTGTAGTTACCACTTAAGTCATGGTTGATTTGGAAGAAATGGTTTGATGCAGTACTTGCATAACCATTTTGAGTTGGATCTAAAGTTAAACCGCCACCAAAGAATGCAGGACTTGCATTGTATGCATATGGAGGAATATAGGTTGTACCATTTTGTGCATAGTTATCAATACCCATTGTATAGTCTACTGTTAAACCTTTCATTGGTTTTAATTTTAAACCAAAGTTTGCTAAGATTCTGTTAGTAGATTGTCTTTGCTTAATGTCTTCGATAACAGATACAGGGTTGATTCTACCTCTTTCACCAACGGCTTTAATGTTGCCATTGGCGTCTCTTGTCCAAATATCATGGAAGTTACCGATGATAGTTACAGAGTTAGTAGGAGAGAAGAAAGATTGACCATCAGGTTTTTCGTTTGCACTTGAATTAGTGTAATTCAAGCCCATATTCATACTCATCCATTTATTGATTACTTGATCAATATTAGATCTAAAGCTGAATCTTTGGAAATCGGTATTCTTAATTATACCTTGATTATAAAAATAAGAACCACCAAAATAGTACTTCGTTTTATCGTTGCCGCCACTTACAGATAAAGTATTGTCTGTTCCTGATGCATCACGGAAAATATAGTCTTGGTAATCATAACGAGTTACACTAGTTGTGTTTGTCAATGCAGGCGTTAATACATCCTGGGTTTGTGCACCAACACCATCTGTGGGCCCACCGAATTTAGTAGGAGATTGGTTTACATCTAATTTCTTTCTTAAAGCACTGCTAGTGTAAGTACTTGAAAAACTTACTTTAGCAGCACCAGATTTTCCGCGCTTAGTGAAAATTTGAATGACACCCGCGTTCGCTCTACTACCATAAGTAGCTGCTGCTGCAGCACCATTCAATACCTCGATTCTTTCGATATCTGCAGGGTTGATGTCTACCATTCTGTTTTGACCAATGCTTCCAACAAAATTACCACCATCATAGTTACCAGATGTATTGGTTACTCTGTTTGTTGCGTTGTTGATAATAACACCATCAACAATGTACAAAGGTTCAGAGGAAGAAAGTACAGAGCTAATACCTCTTAAGCGAACTGAAATACCACCAGCAGGATCACCACTGTTTTGGATAATCTGAGCTCCAGCTGTTTTACCTTGTAAAGCGGCAAGTACATTTCCAGTTGCACCTTTGTTCAAGTCTTCAGCAGAAACACTACTAACGTAACTTCCTAATTGACGTTTTGTTGTTCCTGCGGCAGTGCCTGTTACAACAACTTCATCTAATTTAGAAAACTGCTCTGTCAATACAATGTTCAATCCGGTAGCCATTTTGCTAGGATCTACATTTAATTCCTGCGCTTTAAAACCAACGCCACTAGCAACTAAAGTAACTGCATTGTTGCTGTTTAGTTTTAAAGTAAATCCGCCAAGGTTATCAGAAACAGCTCCATTACGAGTGCCTTTGATAACGATAGAAATACCTTCGATCCCGCTGTTGTCTTTTTGATTCGTCACTTTACCGCTAACTATTGTTTGAGCGATTGTGTCGATGCAAAAACCAGACAGCAAAACCAAAATCATCATAAGCTTTCCTAAATAAAGCTTGCTTGTTTTTTTGAGTCTCATAACTGATCTTTTTTTATTAATAAATGGTTAATCCCTGATGTTTAAATGGCAACAGTTTTGAATCATTTGGATCCAGCTCTGTAATTAAAATATCAATCTCATCGAGGTTGGCTACTTTAATTTTTTGCTGAGAATTTAATTTTTCAGAAATGCCAATGCAGATTGTTTTTTTAGAAGCTTTAATCATTGCTTTTTTTATTTGAACGACTTCCCAGTCATTTTCACTTAGTCCAAATTGTGTGTCTATAGAATTAATGCCCATTATACATAAGTCTGCATGAACAGATTCAATAGTTTGAACTGCGCTAGCGCCTGTGGTTAACATGGAATCTTTAGATACCTTATCGCCAATCATGACTACTTCGATTCCAGGGTGGTGGGCAAATTCAATTGCAGCATTTAAACTACAAGTAAAAAAAGTAGCGTTTAAATTCGGGTCTAAGGATTTGGCAAATTCTAAAATGGATGTACCTCCAGAAGTTAATATATACATCCCACTTTGCACCAATGCAGCCGTTTTTTGAGCAATGATATGTTTGTCTTCCAAATTGTATACCATCTCTCTGTCAAATGCCGTATGAAAGGATTTGCTGAGTGCGCCACCGTGTACTTTTATTATCTTTTCTTGTTGAGCTAGTTCTTGCAAGTCCCTTCTTATAGTATCATCCGATACGCCCATTTTATTGCTTAAATCCGCACATAATATTTTATTATGCAGGTTTAACTGATGTAAAATGAATTCTTGGCGTTCCTTTTTCAGCATTTTGCGGTTATTTGACTATTAAAGTAGGCAAAAAACCGCAAATACGAACATGTGTTAATAATATCTGCTTAAATGTGCATTATTATACTTTAGATAGGCTTTTTAGTGCCTGTACAAATACATCCAATTCTTTAGTTGTAGTGTAAAGATTAGGCGTAATTCTGCAACCGTGCACGTTGGCATAATCGATTGCAAAAGTAAATATTTTGAATTCTTTCATTAAGCGCTCCGCTAAAACAGCAGGTTTGATTCCATTAATACCCACATTGCTAATAGCACAAGCTCTTTCATTTGCTGTTGGGGTATTTAAAATAATGTTTGAAATGTCTTTTACTTGACTTGTCCAATATTGTTGCAGGTACCTTAACCTAGCTTCTTTTTTTGCAGGACCTATCATTTGATAATAAGCGATAGAATCGGGTATTGTTAAATCGGTATGCACTGGATGGGTTCCAGTATGGTTGAGCCTTTTTATTTTATTTGGATCTTTTTCACCATCTGCAATTAGAGGCCAAATATTTTTGATATGCTCTTTTTTTACAAAAAGTATTCCAGCACCAAGAGGCACACTTAACCATTTATGTAGGGATGCAGCATAATAATCACAACCTAAATCTGCAATGCTAAATTGTATATGTGCAAATGCATGTGCACCATCTACAATCACCTGAACGTTATGCTGGTGGGCCATTTCACAAATTTTCTTGATTGGTAAAATTTGCCCAGTGATATTAATCATATGACTGACTAAGATCACTTTAGTTTTAGATGTTATTGCTGTTTTATAGATTTCAACAATTTCATTATCGTCTTTTGGGTGATTGGGTACGGATATGAATTTATTAACTACGCCATGTCTTTCTCCCACTAGTTTAAACATATCTAACATAGCGCCATAATCTTGTTCAGCCATAATCGCTTCATCTCCAACTTGCCAATGAATGCCTCCAATAATCGTGTCTAAAGATTCTGTGGTATTTCGTGTGATAATTAATTCTTCAGGTTTGCATCCAGCAATTTCAGATAATGCAACAACTGATTTTTGTTTATTATCCCATTGAACCGTGCGCATATAATACGAGCCTTGATAGTTGATCTCCTTTATGTGCTCAATGTATTTATTGAGTATAGGCTGAGGTAAGAAATTATAATAGCCATTTTCTAAATTAATATAATCCGGTTTTAAAATGTATTGCTTTCGAATTGTATCCCAAAACGCATTGTCCTGTGCTAATTCCAAAGGGGAACTATTTTCTCTATCAGAAAATGCCTGTGCCATTCCATTGAGGCCTAATGGCAATGCTATGCCTGTTAAAACGATGTCTTTAATAAATTGTCTTTTTTCCATTTGGCTATATTGAGACATTAAATTCCTACTTATTTTAATCTTGTCAAAATAAAATAATGAATTGACTCATATAAAATTGGATAAACGGCATAGAATAATGCTTGCTTTTACTTAATTTGATCTTTCAAAATCAACAAACGACCTCCTATGAAAAACCTACTCTTAAAAGGCTTCGTCTTAGCTGCAGTGATGCCAATTTGTGCCATTGCACAATTAGATCCTACTACCATCCAAAAAATTAGAACGGAAGGATTGGAAAAATCCCAAGTGATGGATATAGCTTTTAATTTAACCGATAAAAGTGGAAATAGATTAGCCAATTCAGAAGGGTATACAAGGGCAGCCAATTATGCAAAAGAAGTACTTACAAAAAATGGTGCGGTGAATGCGGTGATAGAACCCTGGGGTGAATTTGGTAAAGGATGGGATTTAGAGAAAATGTATTTCGCAATGACTGCACCTTATTATAAACCATTATTAGCTTGGCCTAAAACTTGGACTGCAGGCACAGGTGGTTTAAAGAATGCAACCGTTCTAGTTGTAGATGCAAAAGACTCAATTGCATTACAAGCATACAAGGGACAATTAAAAGGAAAGCTTATTATTTTAGATCAAGACAATACCTATAAGCAAAGTTTTAAAGCAGATGCAGCCAGATATACAGATGAAGCTTTAGCTGCAATGGAAGCCGCAGCAGCACCAGCAATTGCAAGAACACCAGACACTGCTCAACAAAGACGTATGCGCGAGATGCAAGCGCAAAGAGTTGGGCCACAAAGGGTTCTTAATTTATTAAAGGCAATGGCGGTAGAAGAAGG
>JACCDJ010566367.1_pt1 | contig 14778 bp, 13 predicted proteins | sample 7444481 | NCBI WGS metagenome assembly JACCDJ01 (sample SAMN15323435, study PRJNA562643) | freshwater metagenome | isolation source: river surface water | place: USA:Blue River Watershed | collected 2017-08-15 | reverse complement strand
TGATTTATAGCTAGCAGCCGAAAGTGGGAAGAAAACTAATTTAATAATGAGGGTCAGAATCACAATGGACCAGCCCCAATTGGCAACGTAAGAGTGAATTTGTTCTAAAAGCCAAAAAATTGGTTTAGCAATGACTGTGAGGTAGCCATAATCTTTAATTAAGTCAAAGCCGGGCGCGATTTTTTCCAAAAGTGTTTCTTCCTGGGGGCCGATAAATAAGCGCGTGCTTTCAACATGGCTTGATCCAACTGCAATTGCGGCAATTGGAACCTGCAAACCAATACGAAACAGGTTTTGCTCTACCTTTCCAACGTACACGTCTCTGACCGATTTATCACTTGGTATCCAAGCGCTTGCAAAATAATGTTGCACCATGGCAATCCAACCTGGCTCCCCAGCGGGGATTTGCTTAGGAATATCTGCTTTATTTTTTTCGATATCAGAAAAATTGATCTTAATAAATTTATCTTTGTCGGTATACAACGCCGGGCCAGTAAAGGTGCTATAAAACTCGCTGTCGCTAACGGCCGAGCTATCCCGTACGATTTCGTTGTAAAGAACTAAGCCGCCGACATTGGTTTGATTAAGCTGGGTAATGCGATGTTCGACCTCAACGACATAGCTTCCCTCGACCAAATAATACGTTTTTTCAAGACGAACCCCGCCGCGCTCATTCGCAAACGTTACAAAGGATTTGTTTTCAACGCGACCGCTTTTGCTAATTGCAAAAGATGCTGTGTGATTTGGTAGTTCGTTACTGCCCGCCGAGATGAGGCCTGATCGCACAAAGTACTGGTTTTGTGGCGTGATTTGTAATAAAGCGACTGGTTTTTGGTCGGGCATTAGTTGCTTCAATAGCTTTGCACTGATCACGCTTGCGCCCGTGGTATTGATTTCTAGTTCCAAGACATCATTTTTAATAGTATGTTTTTCGCCAGAAGCTAAATTGGCCACATTAAATACTGGGGCTTGCTGAGGGGCTGGCAAGCTCTCTGGCTTGGGAAGGTCAGCTGATTTCTGTGGCTGACCTGGTTGGGTGGTTGGGGCCTGAGCTGAGTTTGCGGCTGAAGAAGGGGATTCAGAGGTCTTTGGTGGGCCTGAGGTTTGACTTGAGGGCGTTAGTGGTGTGGGGCCAAAGAGCGACTGTCGACCATCATAGATAAGCCAATTGTTGTAGAGCATCAAGCCCGAAATCGTTAATACCGCCCAGAGGAGTGTGCGCTTAATGTCCATAATTAATGATTTGTTTGAATTAAGTTTTGTTTGTTTTGCTCTTCATCGACCGGATCGTAACCACCAGCCGACCAAGGGTTGCATCGCAAAATTCGCCAACTGATTTTACCGATGCTTTTTAACGCAGAGTGTTTCTTTAGGCACTCACATGCGTAGTCTGAACAGCTCGGCACAAAACGGCACTGTCCGCCCACAAACGGCGAAAGGGTGAGTTGATATGCCCTTACTAAAAAGCCCAAAAATCGGTTCATAAAACCAAGCCTTGTAGTTGGCTCCGGAGCTCTTGGTATTCGGGGTAGCGAAGTCTACCGCGCGTGGATCGGCCTATCGGCTGTTTTAGCCGAACAACAAGATCTACGACATTACCGGGGGCCTTGTTGCGAGTCAGCTCTCGCACCACTCTTTTCAGGCGATTGCGATCTACAGCCCGTTTAGCAAACTTTTTCGCAATTGCAATACCAAGATCAGGGCGACCCTGGCTCTTTGATTCGGCATAAATAGCCCAGGCTCCGCTGCTTGTTGGCCTAGTTCGCAAAAGCGCCTGGATCCGTGCCGATTTCAATTCATTACACAGCGAGTCTTTTGCGACCCTTGGAGCGACGCGCATTAAGTACGGCACGACCACCCTTGGTTTTCATACGAACTCGAAACCCATGGGTTCTTTTGCGACGCGTTACAGATGGTTGATATGTTCTTTTCATGATTGATCCTAAGAAAACCCTCTATTTTCTCTATTTGTGCTGATAGCGTCAACTTTATATCCGGGTTTTGCCTAACTATTTTGATTAATTTTGTTAAGTGCATGATTCAAATGAAAAAATGCTGTTTGCACACAACTTATCCACAGCTTATCCCCTGCATTTTTGCTTGTGGATAACTTTTGACACTCGCTACAATCGAGTCCTAAATCTCGTATGAGCAAACCAGACCTACCTTCTCTTCTTATGCACCCAAACCCTCTTGGTTTTTGGGATTTGGCCCTCGAAACCTTAGCCAAAGAGCTCTCCCCACAACAATTTAAAACCTGGATTCAGCCTCTTAAAATAAAAGGTTATGACGAGAGTGAGCGATTACTACTAATCGGGGCGCCCAACCCCTTTAAGCTTGATTGGATTAAGCGCACTTTCTCTGCACGACTTCATGAAATCGCCTCTTCTTATTTTGGGGGCTCCATTAACCTTCAATTTACGCTTGGGGCCGATTCTTCAAAAAGCACCGCCAAGGTTGCCAATCCGGGTTTGCGTCCGAAAGAATTAACTGCAGAGGCTATTAGTTCGGGCCCCTCCCCGAGCCCTGGATTTACTGTTGAGGATTTGGGGGTTGAATTTGAGGAGGGTGCGGGGACCAACCTCGAGGCCGCCCTTGCTGATCGTGAGCACTCAAAACTAAATCCTGGGCTCACCTTTGAGAGCTTCGTAACAGGCAAGGCAAATCAATTAGCGCGGGCGGCATCCATTCAGGTTGCCCACAACCCCGGGGCATCCTATAACCCAATGTTCTTATATGGCGGTGTCGGTCTTGGTAAAACCCACCTAATCCATGCGATTGGCAACCATCTTCTTAATGAGAAGCCGGATGCCAAAATTCGCTATATTCATGCTGAACAATATGTGTCCGATGTTGTTAGGGCCTATCAACAAAAAGCGTTTGATCGGTTTAAGCGCTACTACCACTCCTTAGACCTATTGCTAATTGATGACATTCAATTTTTTGGTGGGAAATCGCGCACCCAAGAAGAATTCTTTTATGCTTTTGAGGCTCTCATCAGCAATGGGGCGCAAGTCATCATCACTAGCGACACCTATCCAAAAGAAATGGAAGGTATTGATGAGCGCCTGATTTCCCGCTTTGATTCTGGTTTAACCGTGGCTATTGAGCCGCCAGAACTGGAAATGCGGGTGGCCATTTTGATGAAAAAGGCAAAGGTTGAGGGCATTCCAATGGGTGAGGATGTTGCGTTCTTTGTTGCCAAACACTTACGCTCCAACATTCGCGAGTTAGAGGGGGCGCTTCGGAAAATCTTGGCGTATGTTCACTTTCACGGAAAAGAAGTCAATATTGAGGTGGCCCGCAGTGCCCTTAAAGACCTTTTGTCGATTCAAAATCGACAAATTTCGGTTGAAAGCATTCAAAAAACAGTTGCCAACTTTTATAATATTAAAGTCGCCGACATGTATTCCAAAAAACGGCCCGCCAACATTGCCCGTCCACGACAAATTGCAATGTTTATCGCAAAAGAGTTAACTCAAAAAAGCCTACCCGAGATTGGTGAGCTTTTTGGTGGCAGAGACCACACTACGGTTTTACACGCCGTTCGAAAAATTACTGAGGAACGCCAGCATGATTCTCACCTTAACCATGAGCTGCATGTTCTTGAGCAAAGCCTAAAAAATTAGCCTGTGGATAAGCCTGTGGAGGGCTTTCTGGATAACCATGTTAATAAGTATTTGATAGATTTACGGGTGGGTGGTTTGTTTTTTGGAATACGGGCCTTATTCACAATCTATTCATAAGTTATACCGCACTTATTCACACCAATATTTTTCGAAAAGAGCTTGATTTCACTATAAAATTTAACTTATCAACCGAAGTAGACTCCCTTATTATTACTACGATATAAATATAAAAAGGAATTAAAGAACAATGCAGCTAATTAACGCTACCCGAGATGAATTATTAAAACCCTTGCAGGTGGTTAGCGGCATTGTTGAACGTCGTCACACCTTAGCGATCCTAGCAAACTTACTCTTCAAAAAAACAGGATCGTCGATCTCATTTATTTCGACGGACATTGAGATACAAATTACAACTAAAGCGAGTTTTGGGGTCGGGAGCGATGACGTCACCACAACGGTTGGCGCTCGAAAGATTTTAGATATCCTGCGAGCCTTACCCGAGGGCCCTGTAAACCTTAGTCTCAAAGACAATAAGATGGTGGTGCAAAGCGGCAAGAGCCGGTTTTCCCTGCAAACTTTAGCTGCGAGCGAATTTCCGGTTATGCAAACCCACTCCGAGATTCAATCAAGTTGGGTAATGAGCCAAAAAAAATTCCGCCAACTGATTAGCCAGGTTTATTTTGCAATGGCTCAACAAGATATACGCTATTACTTGAATGGAATGCTCTTGGTTGTCGATGGAAAAGATGTGATTGCAGTTGCAACCGATGGTCATCGATTAGCTTATAGTCACATTGAACTTGATGTGAGCCCCACCGGCAATGGTCAAAAACAAGAAATTATTATTCCTCGTAAAACAATTTTAGAGTGCCAACATCTATTGCAGGACACAGATGAGGCGGTTGACATTAGCATAAGTAATAATCAGATTAAGTTTAACTTTGGTGATATTGAATTAATTTCAAAGTTGGTTGAAGGCAAGTTTCCAGACTATCAGCGAGTAATCCCTAAAGGGCAAAAAAATTCCCTTTCTGTAAAGCGTGAAACTTTGCAGGCCGCACTACAGCGAGCCGCTATTTTGACAACCGAAAAATTTAAAGGCGTTCGATTTTCATTAACGAATAATAAAATTACCATACAGTCTACGAATGCCGAACAAGAAGAAGCTCAAGAGGAAATAGAAACAAAATATAGTGGCGATGCTGTTGAAATCGGGTTTAATGTTAGCTATCTTCTCGATGTTTTGGCCAATATTAAAAATGAAGAAATTCAAATCAGTCTTGGAGATGCCAATAGTAGCGCTGTTATTACATTACCCGAATCAGAGGCATTCAAGTACGTTGTAATGCCGATGCGCATCTAAGTCTTGATGTCTTTATAAGTTCAAAGTAGAAAATTCATGTCTTTAGAAAATCAAACCAATGAGCAATATGGCGCCTCATCCATTCAAATATTAGAGGGGTTGGAGGCGGTTCGTAAGCGCCCCGGGATGTATATTGGCGACACTTCCGACGGAACCGGCTTACACCATTTGGTATTTGAGGTTCTTGATAACTCGATTGACGAAGCACTGGCAGGTTACTGTACCGAGATATCGGTCGTGATTCATACCGACAACTCGATTTCAATCATCGATAATGGCCGAGGCGTTCCGACCGGCATTAAGTTTGACGATAAACACGAACCCAAACGTAGTGCCGCAGAAATTGTAATGACAGAGCTTCATGCGGGCGGGAAGTTTGATCAGAACTCGTATAAGGTCTCGGGCGGCCTTCACGGTGTTGGGGTCAGTTGTGTAAACGCCCTATCAAAATGGCTTCGCTTGACGATTCGACGCGACGGCAAAGTTCATCACATGGAGTTTGCTCGCGGGGTTGTTCAAAACCGAAATATTCGGACAGAAAATGGGGTTGAGATTTCTCCAATTTCCATCACTGGCGAAACAGATCTGCGTGGAACAGAGGTCCACTTTCTTGCAGACGAAGAGATTTTTGGCAACATTGAGTATCACTACGAAATCCTTGTAAAACGAATACGAGAACTCTCGTTCTTAAACAACGGGGTTCATATTCGTCTTGTTGATCAACGCAGCGGACAAGAGGAGGATTTTGCTTTTTCTGGCGGCGTGCGTGGTTTTGTGGAATACATCAACCAAACTAAAGCCGTCTTACACCCAAACATTTTTCATGCATTAGCTGAGCGCCCATCAGACCTAGGTGGTCAAATCACTGTTGAGGTTGCGATGCAATGGAATGATGGTTACAACGAACAGGTTTTGTGTTTTACAAACAACATACCGCAGCGCGATGGCGGCACCCACTTAACCGGTTTGCGCGCTGCAATGACTCGTGTCATCAACAAATACATTGATGAGAACGAGGTTGCAAAAAAAGCAAAAGTCGAGATTTCTGGTGACGACATGCGTGAGGGCCTTACGTGCGTGCTCTCGGTTAAGGTTCCGGAGCCCAAGTTTTCCAGCCAAACCAAAGACAAGTTAGTGTCAAGCGAGGTTCGGGGTCCTGTTGAAGATGTGGTGGCTCAGGCGCTTGCAGAATATTTAGCTGAAAAGCCGCAAGACGCAAAAATTCTTTGTGGCAAGATTGTTGATGCCGCTAAGGCACGCGAAGCTGCACGTAAGGCTCGTGAAATGACGCGTCGTAAGGGCGCCCTTGATGGTATCGGCCTGCCCGGCAAGCTCGCGGACTGCCAAGAAAAAGATCCTGCCAAATCTGAACTATTTATTGTTGAGGGCGACTCTGCGGGGGGTTCAGCCAAACAGGGGCGCGATCGAAAATTTCAGGCTATCTTACCCCTTAAGGGCAAGATTCTAAATGTTGAAAAGGCGCGCTTTGACAAGATGCTGGGAAGCCAAGAGGTGGTTACCTTAATTACGGTCTTGGGTACTGGCATTGGTGCTGAGGAATACAAAGCCGATAAGTTGCGCTATCACCGGATCATCATCATGACTGATGCCGACGTAGATGGTAGCCACATCCGCACCTTGCTACTAACCTTCTTTTATCGTCAAATGCCAGAGTTAATTGAGCGCGGGCACGTTTATATTGCACAGCCGCCTCTTTATAAGGTTAAGTTTGGCAAGACGGAGCAATACATTAAGGACGATGCCGAACTAAACCAATTATTGTTCAAGGTTGCGCTTGAGCAAGCCTTTATTGAAACGCCAGTCGGAAAAAAGATTGTCGGCCAAGAATTAGAGGACCTTGCAAAACACTACCAAAACATTCAGGCGGTAGTTGATCGATTATCAAGAACAATGGATGAAGACGCTCTTAGAGCGGTGGCTGCGGGCGTAACCCTTAACTTCGATACCGAGCCTTTAGCTAGAGAGTCCGCTCGCCGTCTACAAGAGGCGCTCTCACAAAATGCAAGCCCCCTCTCAACTCCTACCGATATTGTGGTTCAAAAGGAAGAAAGAACCGAGCGCTATCGACTGCTGCTGTCCAAACGAGTTCATGGAAATTTAAAAATTTCGGTGATTAGTTCTGATTTTGTGGCAAGTGATGATTATCAAAGTCTAATGAATGCCGCCCTGTCGCTCGCCGGAAAGGTTCCCCCGGGTAGCCGTGTGCGACGCGGAGATCCCGAAAAGTCAAACAAAGAGAGTGTGGTTGCGGATTTCCGTGAGGGGTTTGAGTGGCTACTCTCCGAGGCTGAGCGCTCCATCAGCCGTCAGCGTTACAAAGGCTTGGGTGAGATGAACCCTCAGCAACTTTGGGAAACCACGATGGATGCAAGCACCAGAAGGCTATTGCGCGTTCAAATCGAAGACGCCATCATGGCCGACCAAGTCTTTACAACCCTAATGGGTGATGAGGTTGATCCTCGACGTGCTTTTATTGAAAAGAACGCTTTAATCGCACGCAATTTAGATATTTAATCCAATGAAAAAAAACAAAGCCCCGAAAATCGTGGCGAAATCATCCATTGCAGTTAAAAACTCAAAAATCCATGGCCGCGGTGTTTTTGTAAAAAAAGAAATTGCGAAGGGTTCAGCAATTATTGAATATATTGGGGAGCGAATTAGTTGGAAAGAAGCCTTACGTCGTCACCCACACGATCCAGAGCAGCCAAACCACACCTTTTATTTTTCTTTGGAAGATGGTCGGGTCATTGATGCAAATGTTGGGGGCAACGCAGCTCGCTGGATTAACCACTCCTGTAAACCAAATTGCAAGGCAGATGAAATCACGATCGACGGTGAGGGCCGCGTTTTTATTTTTGCAAAACGTAAACTTCTTCCTGGTGAGGAGCTTTTCTATGACTATTCGTTAAATTTGGACGAAAAGCCAACTAAAAAGTTACTGAAGGAATATGCCTGTTACTGTGGCAATAAAAAGTGCCGAGGCACGATGCTCGACATCGATTAATCGGCTGTCGACATGCTGTTTGTTTCCATTCAAGAGTTAGAGGCAGCCATTAATTATTGGCGAGCTCAATCCCCGTCGAGAGGTGATGAGCTGATTTTGTCTAAAGAGGCTAGTGCGCTAGCAAAACCCTATGCGCTTATGATTATCCAAGGGGCGCAACGAATTCCATTGGATATGCTTGACGACGTTTGTAAAGAGTCGCTTGCCAAGTTTATTGCCCGGAACTCCCGGGTTAAATAATTAGCCATTTTTAGGCCGTACCGTGGAGACAATGGTTGATTTCAGTTCATATCTGTGGCTTTTGTTGCTACTGGCTGCATTTGCTTCGGGTTTGGTGGATGCAATTGCGGGTGGCGGGGGACTAATACAGGTGCCGGCCTTATTCGCCGCCTATCCAGACGCTCACCCAGCAACCCTGTTAAGTGCCAATAAGGTGTCCTCGATTGGCGGAACAATTAATGCAGCAAGGCGCTATCTGCGCCACGCAAAATTACCTTGGAACATTTTAGGCCCAGCCATTACGGCTGGATTTATTGGCGCACTTCTAGGCGCCTTGGCGGTTAGTGTTTTTCCGCCCGAGCCACTTCGGAAGGCTTTGCCATTCATGTTGGCGATCTTGCTCGCCTATACCTGGTTTGCTCCGAACATGGGCCTTGAGAATCGACCTGCCCACAAAATAGGCCGTCATGAGACTCCTAAGGCGGTGGTGATGGGGTTGATTATTGGGTTTTATGACGGGTTCTTTGGCCCGGCAACCGGAAGTTTTTTTCTGTTTGCTTTTGTTCGAATCTTTTATTTTGACTTTCTGCACGCGTCCGCAGCGACCAAGTTGGTGAACGTCGCCACCAACCTAGCCACAATCATCATGCTGACAAGCCTCGGTTTTATTGATTGGCCTCTCGGCCTGGGTCTAATGGTGGCAAATATTCTGGGTAGCCAAGTGGGGAGTAAGTTGGCGATCGTACATGGCAGCCAATTTGTTCGGAAAATATTTTTAATTGTGGTGTTGGCCCTCATTGCTCGATCAGCATATTCAGCATTTTTATCCAATTAAATCAAAAGCTTACAAATTTAATCCCCCAAGTATTTTCTGGATTGTTTCACGTGAAACAGTAAAAATGCTATGATCAACGCCCTAATTGGGCAAATCCATGTTTTATTTCAAGAAATTTGACGTGATTGTGGTCGGCGGCGGACATGCAGGTACCGAAGCCGCCCTTGCGTCTGCTCGCATGGGATCAAATACTCTTTTGATAACCCATAGTATTGAAACGCTGGGGGCCATGAGCTGTAATCCTTCAATTGGTGGTATTGGTAAGGGCCATCTAGTAAAGGAAATTGATGCGCTAGGCGGCGCCATGGCGGCCGCAACCGATGAGGCCGGTATCCAATTCCGAATTTTGAACTCAAGCAAGGGCCCAGCGGTTCGTGCAACTCGGGCGCAAGGCGATCGCATTCTATACAAAGCCGCGATTCGTCGGCGTCTCGAGAACCAAGTAAATCTAACCCTATTCCAGGCAGCCGTTGATGATTTAATCGTTCTGGGCGATCGGGTTCTGGGGGTTAGAACCCAAAGCGGCCTTCAGTTTGAAGGAAAAAGCGTTGTATTAACCGCTGGAACCTTTTTGGATGGAAAAATTCATATTGGCTTAATGAACCATAGTGGAGGGCGAGCGGGAGACCCTGCCGCCACTACCCTTTCGGCTCGCTTAAAAGAGCTGAAATTACCCCAAGGGCGCTTAAAAACCGGCACTCCACCCCGTATTGATGGTAGGACAATTGATTTTTCTGTCATGCAAGAGCAGGCTGGTGATTTAGACCCGATTCCATGTTTCTCGTTTATGGGTAGGCCCGCACAGCACCCACCTCAAGTGCCGTGCTGGATAACCCACACCAATAGCCAGACCCATGACATTATTCGCTCTGGGCTGGATCGTTCCCCCATGTATACGGGTGTGATTGAGGGGGTGGGCCCACGCTACTGCCCTTCCATTGAAGACAAAATTCACCGCTTTGCCGCCAAAGAGAGCCACCAAATCTTCTTGGAGCCAGAGGGCTTAACAACCAACGAGTTTTATCCCAATGGAATTTCAACCAGCCTGCCATTTGATATTCAAATGGCCTTAGTCCACAGTATTCGCGGACTTGAGAACGCCGGCATCGTGCGCCCAGGATATGCCATTGAGTATGACTATTTCGATCCTCGGCAGTTGAAGCACAGCCTAGAAACGAAAGCGATTCGGGGCTTATATTTTGCTGGGCAGATTAACGGAACAACTGGCTATGAAGAGGCTGCAGCCCAGGGGCTGCTCGCGGGCATTAATGCAAGCCTTTCTTCGAAAGACCAGGAGCCTTGGTTACCAAAAAGAAGCGAGTCGTACATTGGCGTCTTGGTTGACGATTTAATTACAAGGGGTGTTCAAGAGCCCTATCGAATGTTCACCAGCCGCGCCGAGTATCGTTTGAGTTTGCGCGAGGACAACGCCGATGCACGGCTTACCCCAACTGGACGGAACCTTCGTTTGGTGGGTGATGAGCAGTGGGAGTTTTTTCAACGAAAGCAGGAGCATGTTTCACGTGAAACATCGCGCTTACGTTCGCTTCGAGTGGGCCCAAAACATCGCGCCGCTCAACAACTGGAGACTTTTCTGGGCCAAGCGCTGGCGCACGAGTGTAGTTTGGCGGAGGTCTTAAGGCGCCCCGAGGTTGACTACCGCTCTTTGATTCGGGTTGACCCGGCTTTTGCGGAGGGCTCGCCAAGCCTTGAAGACCCTCATTTGGAGCGCCAGGTATTTGACCAGGTAGAGGTTTCGATTAAATACGAGGGTTATATCGAGCGGCAACGAGTTGAAATCGAGCGCCATGAGCATTACGAAACGCTTCGTTTACCTGGAGACCTAGACTATTCCTTGGTCAAGGGGCTGTCGGTTGAGGTTTGGCAAAAGCTAAATTTGCATCAACCCGAAACCTTAGGCCAGGCATCACGTATTTCAGGGGTAACGCCTGCCGCCATCTCATTACTTTTGGTTCACTTAAAAAAGGGTATTGGCAAAACCCAACTATTGTCATGAGTCTTGAGGTTGATGAGGGCTTAAAGGCGGCTGGCCTTTCTGCGGATGAGGCTGCTGCAATGCAATATTTTTTAGGCGAGCTGCTGCGCTGGAATCGGGTCCATAACCTCACTGCTATTGATGAAACTGAGGCGGCATTCCATTTACATCTTATTGATTCAATTATTGTTTTACCGATATTGCGGCGCTATTTGCAAACCCATTTGCGGGCCAGTGATATGCCGATTCAAATTGCTGATTTGGGGTCCGGGGGCGGTCTACCAGGCATTCCGCTCGCCATCCTTGAACCCACATGGTTTTTTAGTCTGATTGAGGCGAGCAAGAAAAAGGCTGCTTTTTTGCAGCATGTTCGTGGCGGTTTGGGCCTTAGCCATCTTCAGATAATGGCAAGTCGAGTCGAGAATGTTGCCAAGACCAATCGGGCATCCTTTGATGCTGTTACCGCGAGAGCATTTACGCGCCTTAATAAACTGTTGGACCTATCGGCCCCCTTATTAAAATCATCAGGCTTTGTGTTTGCGATGAAGAGCCAACAAAGCAAAGAAGAAATTTCAGAGATATCAAGCAAAGACTGGAGGCTTCTTGAGGAGTGCGAGCTCTCTTTGCCCGGGCAAGCGCTTGATCGCCGACTTTTAGTTTTTCAATACCAACAGTAAATATCATGGCCAAAACATTCTGTATTGCAAACCAAAAGGGCGGTGTAGGAAAAACAACCACCGCAGTTAATTTGGCCGCTGGGTTGGTTGCCCAAAGACAGCGAGTGCTTTTGGTAGATTTGGATCCCCAGGGAAACGCAACCATGGGCTCGGGAATTGATAAGTCGACGATCAAAAGCGGGGTTTATCAGGTGTTGATCGGGATTGCATCTGTAAGTGAAGCAATCCAGTTTGCGAAAGAGTCTGGCTATAGTGTTTTACCTGCAAACCGGGAATTGGCAGGCGCTGAAGTTGAATTGGTTGATTTAGAGGGGCGCGAGGCAAGACTAAAGGATGCGCTAAAAGAGGTTGCGGACCAATACGATTTCATATTGATTGATTGCCCCCCTGCGCTGTCTTTATTAACCCTGAATGGTTTATGTGCAGCTAATGGCGTAGTGGTACCCATGCAGTGTGAATACTTTGCCCTAGAGGGGCTTTCTGATTTGGTCAATACAATCAAACAAGTGCATGCCAACTTAAACCCAGACTTAAAAATCATTGGGCTTCTGAGGGTCATGTTTGATACCCGAGTTACCTTACAACAACAGGTTTCAGAACAGCTCAATACGCACTTTGGTGACAAGGTGTTTAAAACAATTATTCCTCGCAATGTGCGTTTAGCCGAAGCCCCCTCGTTTGGTTTACCAGGCGTAATTTTTGACAAATCATCTCGGGGCGCCTTGGCCTATATTGAGTTTGCGGGTGAAATGGTTCAACGAATTAAAACGATGTAGGTGAATGATGGGTGCAAATAAAAAAAAGGGATTGGGGCGCGGCCTTGATGCATTATTGAGCGCCAGCAGTAAGGCAGATAAAGAAGATTTTGTTGCTGATAACGGTTCGCAGTCGTTACCATTACAGCGTTTGCAAGCAGGCAAATATCAGCCTCGTACGATTATGGCTGACGAGCCCCTCACGGAATTGGCCGACAGCATTCGAGAGCGCGGTGTGATGCAGCCCCTCTTGGTTCGTGAAATTGATGATGGGCGGTTCGAGATTATTGCGGGCGAACGACGTTTCCGAGCCGCAACTCTTGCGGGTCTTGATGAGGTGCCTGTGCGAATTTTGGAGGTTGACGATCAGGCCGCGGCCGCGATTGCTCTGATTGAAAATATGCAGCGGGAGGACCTAAATCCGCTTGAAGAGTCTCGTGGGCTATCTCGCCTTATTCATGAATTTAGCTTTACGCATGAGCAGGCCGCTAAGGCTGTGGGCAAATCGAGGAGCGCTATTACCAATCTGCTTCGCCTGTCGCAACTTTCAGGGGCAGTGCAAGCAATGCTTTTGTCTGGCGATTTGGACATGGGTCATGCAAGGGCACTTTTGACATTGCCGGGCGTAAGTCAAGTTGCCTTGGCCCAAAAAATCATTGCCCAAGGCCTTTCGGTTCGTGAGACAGAGCGATTGGCGAGTTCGGCAGCCCTGGTAGCGGGGGATTTATCGCGCAAGGGCTCGGTAAAAGGAAAACCAAAGAACCCAGTTAGCCAAGACCAAGATTACAAGCGCCTTGCTCAAACCCTGGCCGATTTGGTTGGTTTGGAAGCGGTTTTCAAGACCAACAAGAAGGGCGGGGAGTTGCGCTTTTACTTCAGCCATTTCGATGAGCTTGATTCCCTACTAAAAAAATTGGAAATTACCGACTATTCCTAATAAAAGTGTCTAAATCAATTGATATTTTTTAGGGTAAATACTAAAATATTGAGGCTTAATTGATTCCCAAAAAAAATCAATCAGCGCCATCGCAATCTTGGGATGTGCTTGATGAGCAAGAAAATGCTTTCAAGGTGTACTCCAGGGAAGAAATGGATGCTCTGAAAAGAGCAAACCGAAAAGCATTCTTCTCTTTATCGCCTTGGGTCATTATTGGCCTTCAAGTAGCAACAACGCTTGCAATGGCATTGATTTGGTCTTTTTTTGCGAATCCACAAGAGTTGAAGCCTTGTTTTTTTTCAGCTCTTCTGGGCGGATTTATTGGATTTTTCCCTGCAACACTGTTTGCGCTCCGTTTGAGCGTTAGCAAAAGGCAAAAAAATCAGAATCCCGGGAGTCTGTTAGCAGCAGTTGTTTCTGGCGAATTCTTAAAGATAGTCGTAACAATTGCATTGTTTGTGTGGGCTGCTTTGAGCATCCCAGATCTGCAGTGGATACCGTTGCTGATCACTTACTTAGTCACACTTAAGTGTTATTTGCTTGCGTGGCTTTGGCGGTGAGCAGCTTTTTTAGTAACAATAGGAATTGCTAAACGATGGCAAGCGCAGCGCACGGGGCTTCAAGCGAACCCTTAACACCGACAGCATATATTGCTGAGCATTTGCAAAATCTTAATAATATTGGCGGCGCCCAGTCGTCAATTATTGACTTCAGTGTCATTAATCTTGATACGCTTTTTTGGACCCTTATCATGGGACTCTTGGCGGTCGGTTTTTTACTCATTGCAGCAAAACGCGCCACACCTGGTGTCCCGGGCCGATTTCAGGCCTTGGTTGAGATGTTAGTTGAGATGGTTGAGACTCAATCAAAAGGTATTGTGCACGGTGATCGAAGCTATATCGCCCCCCTCGCCCTTTTTGTTTTTTGCTGGATTGTGCTTCTTAACACCCTTGATTTAGTACCTGTTGATTGGGTTGTCGGAGTAAATCATTTTCTAGAAAACTTTGGAATCCATGTCCCCCATCATAAGTTGGTGCCAACCACCGACTTAAATGCAACGCTAGGAATGTCATTTGCCGTTCTTCTTCTAGTTTTCTTTTATAGCTTCAAAGTAAAAGGCGTTGGCGGCTTTGTGCACGAGCTTTTATCGGCTCCATTTGGAGCTAAATGGTATTTGGCCCCCTTTAACTTGATTTTGAACATTATTGAATACATTGCGAAAGGCGTATCTTTGGGGATGCGGTTGTTCGGAAATATGTACGCGGGCGAATTGATTTTCTTATTAATTGCTCTGTTAGGGAGCATTTGGACGTTTAGTTTGGACTTGAGTGCTTTAGGTTTG
>JACCDJ010143751.1_pt1 | contig 14778 bp, 14 predicted proteins | sample 7444481 | NCBI WGS metagenome assembly JACCDJ01 (sample SAMN15323435, study PRJNA562643) | freshwater metagenome | isolation source: river surface water | place: USA:Blue River Watershed | collected 2017-08-15 | reverse complement strand
TTGCCGCGCTCGGAGCGGGGGCCCTCCGGCGTGTTGAGCACCTCCTCGTTGGCCAGCACGGTGCCGAGCGCCGGGCAGAACCAGACGGGCTTCTCCGAGACGTAGGCGAGGCCGTGCTTGAAGAGCTGGAGGAAGATCCACTGGGTCCAGCGGAAGTAGTTTTCGTCGGTCGTGGAGAACTCGCGGTCCCAGTCGATCGCGAAGCCCAGCATGCGCAGCTGGCGGCGGAAGTTGTCGATGTTGCGCCGCGTCTGCACGGCGGGATGCTCGCCGGTGGCGATGGCATGCTGCTCCGCGGGCAGCCCGAAGGCGTCCCAGCCCATGGGATGGAGGACGTTGAAGCCCTTGGCCTTCTTGTAGCGGGCCAGGATGTCGGAGGCGGTGTAGCCTTCGGGATGGCCGATGTGCAGGCCGGCGCCCGAAGGGTAGGGGAACATGTCCAGGACGTAGTACTTCGGCTTGCCGCAGGCGGCGGGTTCGGCGCGGAAGGCCCCTTCGGCCAGCCAGCGTTCCTGCCAGCGCCTCTCGAAGGCCGTGAAGTCATATGTGCCGGGCGTCGCGTCCATGGACTTCTGGAGATAGGCCGCTGCGGCCCGCGCTGGCAAGGTTTGGATGGGCGGCTCTCCCCGCTTGCCCCCGTCGACGCGCCGGCCCATCCTGCACGGGATGAACGTGCTCGTGGTGGGCGGCGCCGGCTACATCGGCTCCCATTGCGTCCGCCGCCTGCTGGCGGCGGGGCATCGGGCGGTCGTGCTCGACGACCTGTCACTGGGCCACGCGTCCGCGGTCCCGGACGGCACGCCGCTGGTCAGGGCCGGCATGGATGATGCGTCCGCGGTGCGCGAGACGGCGCGCCTTCACGGCATCGAGGCGGTCTTCCACTTCGCCGCGCTCGCCAACGTCGGGGAGTCAGTACGGGAGCCTGAACGCTACCACGCCCACAATGTGGTGAAGACGCACGCCCTGCTCGCGGCCCTCGAGGCCGCCGGGGTCAGGAAGTTCGTGTTCTCCAGCACCTGCGCGGTCTACGGAGTGCCGCCGCGGGTCCCCATCTCCGAGGACATGCCCCGCGTGCCGGTGAATCCTTACGGACGCACCAAGCTCGAAGTCGAGCTGAGCCTGGAGGACGCCGCCCGGGCGGGGCGTCTGGCCTTCGCCGCGCTCCGCTATTTCAACGCCGCCGGCGCCGCCGCCGACGGATCGACGGGCGAGGACCATGAGCCGGAGACGCATCTGATCCCGCTGGCCATCGGCGCGGCGCTCGGCCGCCGGCCGCCGCTCACGGTCTTCGGCACCGACTATCCCACGCCCGACGGCACCTGCCTGCGTGACTACGTGCACGTGGACGACCTGGCTGACGCCCATGTCGCGGCCCTCGCACGCCTGGACCGTCCCGGCGTCGGGCTGGCGCTGAATCTCGGCACGGGGCGGCCGCATTCGGTCCGCGAGGTCATCGCCTCGGTGGAGCGCGTGGGCGGCCGGCCGGTGCCCCACGCCTTCGGGCCCCGCCGCGAAGGGGATCCGCCGGCGCTCTTCGCCGATGCGACCCGCGCCCGTGCCGAACTGGGTTGGGCGCCTCGACATGTCGGGCTGGACGACATCGTCAGCTCCGCCTGGCGCTGGCACATTTCAAGACCCCGCTGAATCTCACCATGTCCGAACTGCTGCATCCCCACTGGCGCATGCGCTACGTCACCGCCCCCCGGCCCGCGGCGCAAGGCAGTCCGTTCGCCCCGCTGCTCGCCGCGGGTGACGACCGCGCGTCGCTCATCGTCCACCGCGGGCCCGCCTGCTTCGTGATCATGAACGCCTACCCTTACGCGCCGGGCCACCTGATGGTGCTGCCCAACCGCGAGGTCGGCGAACTTTCCGCGCTCACCGCCGCGGAGCGGACGGAGATGATGGACCTCCTCGTGCGCTGCCAGGAGGTGCTCCGTGCGGTGATGAACCCCGCCGGCTTCAACGTCGGTCTCAACGTCGGCAAGGTCGCCGGCGCCGGTTTCCCGGGACACCTGCATTTCCACGTGGTGCCCCGGTGGGAGGGCGACCATAACTTCATGCCGGTCACGGCCGACACGCGCCTGCTGCCGGAAGCCCTCGAGGGACTCTGGGAGAGGCTGTCCGCCGCCTTCCGGGCCTAGGCGCTTGTCCTCCCGGCCCTGACCGCACAGTCTTGCCGTCCATGCCCGAGCTGACGCTCACTTTCGCCGAAGGGCGCCACCGGTCCGCTCTGCACTGCGGGTCGGATTCGCTGCTGGCCGAGGCCGAGGCCGCGCTCGGCGCGAAGATCGTCGCCCGGGACGCCTGGATGGAATGCAAGGGCACCAAGGCGGCGCTGGCCCGCACGGAGGCCTTCTTCCAGGTGATGGAAGCCGCCCGGGCGCAGGGCATGCTGATCCGTCCGGATGACTTCCGTCGCGCGCTCAACGCGGCCGCTGAGGACCGTCTCGAACCCTGGCGGGACCTGGTGACGCAGCCGGTCGTGCTCGCGCTGCGGCGCATGAGCGTGGTCCCGCGCACGTTCTCGCAGAAGCGCTACCTGCAGTCGGTCCTGCGCTCCGACATCACCTTCGGGGTCGGACCGGCCGGCACGGGCAAGACCTACCTGGCGATGGCCGCGGCGGTGAACGCGCTCTCCCAGGGCCACGTGCGCCGCATCATCCTCACGCGCCCCGCGGTGGAGGCCGGCGAGGCGCTCGGCTTCCTGCCCGGCGACCTCAGGGAGAAGATCCTGCCCTACCTCGTTCCGCTCTACGACGCGCTCCATGACATGCTGGGCAAGGATGAGACGGCGCGCATGATCGAGCGGAACGTCATCGAGGTGGCCCCGCTGGCCTACATGCGGGGCCGTACGCTGTCGGAGGCCTTCGTGGTGCTCGACGAGGCCCAGAACGCGACGGCGGAGCAGATGATGATGTTCCTCACCCGGCTGGGCGAGAGGAGCCGGATGGTGGTGACCGGCGACCCCACGCAGGTCGACCTACCCCGTTCCCGGCTCTCGGGCCTGCACGAGGCGCTCGCCGCCCTGGAAGGAGTCCAAGGGGTCGAGATCTGCCGTTTCGAGGAGGCCGACGTGGTCAGACACTCGCTGGTGGAGAGGATCGTCCGCGCCTACGCCCGCCATCGGAGGTCGCAAGGCTGATGGGCAGGGAGGTCCAGGTCGCGCAGCGTCGTCGCGGAGTGACGGTCTCGCCCGCCTCGGTCGCCGCGGTGATCCACGCGCTCGACCGGTCCCGCACGCTCCGCTGTCCGCCCGGCACGCTTTCGGTGGTCTTCGTGGGCGACCGCGAGATCGCGCGCCTCCATTCCGACTATCTGGACGACGCTTCGGTGACCGACGTCATCACGTTTCCGGGCGAGCCGCACCCGGGCGAGGCCTTCGCGGGAGAGATCTGCATCAACGTCGACCAGGCCAGGCGCGCGGCCGCCGAGCACGCGCAGACTTTCGCCGGCGAACTCAGGCTCTACCTCGTGCACGGCTGGCTCCATCTGGCGGGCCTGAAGGACGGCACTCCCGCGCAGTCGGCGGCCATGCGGGCGGGCGAGCGGGCCGCGGCGCGCAGCCTGGACCGCGCCGGCCTGCGCCTGCGCGTGAAGGAATAGGTTGGCCCGCGGCGGGCGAACCGTTCCATCATCCGGCATGTCCCGGACGGTCCTCATCTACTCGGGCGGCGTCGACTCGACCGTGCTCCTGGCCCATCTCAGGGCGGAGGGCAGGGAGGTGCACGCGCTTTCGGTGGACTACGGGCAGCGGCACCGGAGGGAGCTCGACGCGGCCCGTGCGGTCTGCGCCCACTTCGGCGTGCCGCATCGCGTGGCCGACCTGCGCGCGCTGGCGCCGCTCTTCGGCGCCAATGCGCTCACGGACGGCGGCGTCGCCGTTCCCGAAGGGCACTATGAGGAGGAGAGCATGAAGGCCACGGTGGTGCCCAACCGCAACATGCTGCTCATCTCCGTCGCCGCGGCCTGGGCGATCTCGCTCCGTGCGGCATCGGTGGCCTACGGCGCGCACGGAGGCGACCATGCCATCTATCCCGACTGCCGGCCGGAGTTCGCCGAGGCCCTTGACCGCGCCGTCCGGCTCGCGGACTGGCACGAGCTGCGCCTGGAGCGTCCTTTCGTGAAGATGGACAAGGCCGCGATCGTGAGACGTGGCGCGGAACTGGGCGCGCCGTTCGCGCTCACCTGGTCCTGTTATGTCGGAGGCGGACGTCACTGCGGGAAGTGCGGGACCTGCGTCGAACGCAAGGAGGCCTTTCGTCTGGCCGGCGTTCCCGACCCGACGGATTACGTGGCCTGACTAATCGGACGCTGAAGGCCCGCTTAAGGCCGGGAGCGTTCAGGGTTGCGGCTTGATGGCGGCGGGGGCGTGCCCACTTTGACCACGTGCCACTGGTGATGCGCAGGACGATCGCGTGGGCCGCCCTCGTGGCCTGGCTTGGCGCGTCCGGGCTTTCCTGGGATTTGCTCCAGGTGGTCGCCTGGGTGAAGATGTCCGCCGAGAACGCACGCTCGATGGACGTCTCATCCGCCGTCTCCAAGACGCTCAACGACGCCCCCTGTTCGCTGTGCTGCGCCGTCAAGGCCGGTCGGGAATCCTCCGAGTCCGCCGCCCCTTTGGCCAAGCAGGAGCAGGCCAAGTCCAAGGAGAAGGCCCCCGCCGCGCTTTGGTCAGCCGATGTCCTGCCCGCGCCAGAACACGGAAGGGTCCGTCTGGCCGGTGCACCGGACGGATGTCCGCCGGCCCTTTTTGCGGAAGTGCCCGTCCCGCCGCCGAAACGCGGGGTCTGAAACTGCGCCGGGCTGACCCCGGCACGCGGCAACCATTTTTCCCCAACACCGGACCCCTGCGGGTACGGTCGCGTCCATGGGCGACTCCGCCGCATCGCCGATGGGACGCGTGACACAGGACATCATCATGAACTCTTCAGTTTCAACCGTCCCCGGCCTCCGGCGGACCTTCCTCCTCGGCGCGCTCGCGCTCGGCCTGCAGACGGCCGGAGCCTCCGCGTGCCCCTGCGGCTGCGTCAGGGTGTGCGTCGACAATCTTGCCGACCGCGCGGCGCCGGCCGCGGGCGCCTACACGCTCGACGTCCGGTTCGACTCCATCGACCAGGACGAGCGCAACAACGGCGCGCACGCGCACTTCACCGCCCGGCACCGTAACGTGACGGCCACCGTCGAGACCAGCATCGGCGGCGTGGACTGGTATCTCATCGTTCCCCGCATCGATCGCACCGTGACCACCGCCGCCGCCAGCGGCAAGGCGGTCGGGCTGGGCGACGTGTCCGTCGGGGCGCGTCTCAAAGTCGCCGACCATCTCGTCATCGCCGGCGTCAAGCTGCCCACGGGGGCGGATGACCTGACTTTGGTCGCCCCGCGACGCTATCTCCAGCCCGGCACGGGTTCCACCGACGTCCTGCTCGGTCTGCGGCGCGATTATGCGGCCACTGCTGAGACGCCTGCGCTATTCTGGCAGGTGCTCGGCCAGGCGCCCGTGGCTTATGACGACCTGTTCCGTCCGGGTTCGTCGTTCTCCGGCACGTTGGGCGTGAAGTATCCGCTGTCCGGCGCCCTTGCGCTTTCGGTTCAGGGCACGCTCATCCGTCAGTTCCGCGACCGTAACGGGATGGCCTCGGTCGACCCGGCCTACGCCGAGGACTTGGAAAGCGCCGTTTTCTCGTCGCATCTCGCGGGCGGCCTCACCTGGAAGTTCAGCGAGGCGGGGAGCGTCTACGTCTACTACAGCACCTCGCTCAATGTCGTGAACAAGGCCTATCGGAACAACGGGGCCGTCGTTAACCCCGTCCATTCCACCGACGTGCTGTCCGTGGGCTTCAACTACCGGTTCTGACTGAGTCGGCCCACGGCCGCGGGGTCCGCCGTCCTTCCTCGACGGCGGGCCCCTTTCTTCGCGCCACGATGAAGGGCCTTGCGGCCCGGCTCGTCGGGCCCTATCCCGCAGTCGCCGCATGATCACCTGCAGCAAGACCTACCGGGACATCCCGTTCGCCCATCGGCAGCACCGGCACGAGGGGCATTGCTCCTTCCTGCACGGCCATAATTGGTCGGTGGAAATCGAGTTCGCCTGCAGCCAGCTCGATGAGCGCGGCTTCGTCGTCGACTTCGGCGGTCTGGGATACCTGAAGGACTGGATTGCCCGGCACCTTGACCACGCCTGCGTGTTCTCGGCCGACGACCCGGTGAGGGACGACGTCCTGGAGGCCTTCCCCCGGCTCTTTCATCCTCTCATCGTCCCCTATTCCGCTTCAGCCGAGGGCATCGCACGGTTCCTGTTTGAAACCTTCGACCCCATGGTGCGTGAGAAGACCGGGGGGCGCGCCTGGATTCATCAGCTGATCCTGCACGAGGACACCAAGAATTCCGTCCGGTATCGGCCGGACGCCTGAGATGCCGACGGTCTATCCGGTGAACGAGACCTTCCTCTCCTGGCAGGGGGAAGGCGTGCACATGGGCCGCAAGGCGTTCTTCATCCGTCTCCAGGGGTGCCCGGTCCGTTGCGATTGGTGTGATTCCGCCTCCACCTGGCATCCCTCCCATGTTCCGGCCAAGGTGCGCAAGGCCTCGCCCGAGGAACTGGCGGCGGAAGCCGCTGAATCCCGGCCGGAGTTCGTCGTCCTGACCGGGGGAGAGCCCTGTGTCCACGATTTGAAGCCGCTGCTCGCTTCCTTGGCCGCCGTCGGACTGCCGGCCCACCTGGAGACTTGCGGAGCTTTCGACATTCCCACCGGCCTCGCTTGGGTCACGGTGAGCCCCAAATGGGCCAAGCCCCCCACCTCGGAGGCCCTTTCTTCCGCCGATGAGGTCAAACTGATCATCGAGGTGCCTGATTCCGCCGATCGATGGACCGAGGCCGTGGGGGGAGGGTGGTCCTGCTCTCATGTCTGGCTGCATCCGGAATGGTCTAAGCGAGGGGATGCCGCCGTGCTTTCCGCCATCACCGAGCGGGTCAAGCGCCTCGGACCTCCCTACCGGGCCGGCTGGCAGGTCCATAAGCCCTATTCGGCCGATTCCGCCGACCCCCGCGCCCGACCCCCGGCCCCGTTGGGAGGCGACCCGTCGAAGGGTTTCTGAGCCCGCCCTGTCGGGCTCTGGGCTGACCTTCAATCTTCCCGCTCTTTTTGCTTCACACCGTCGGTGAACCCTCATTCATCACGGACTCATGACCCGCCACGCAGTTCTCGCCCTGGAAGATGGAACGATTCTTCGGGGGAGGGCGTTCGGGGCCGTGACCACGGTCTGCGGGGAAGCCGTGTTCAACACGAGCATGAGCGGCTACCAGGAGATTCTCACCGATCCGTCCTACTTCGGACAGATCGTGACGATGACGGTGCCGCAGATCGGCAACTACGGCGTCAACGAGGAGGATCTTGAGTCCTCCAAGCCGCACGCGGCCGGCTTCGTGGTGCGCGAGCTCTCTCCCGTCGTCTCCAACTGGCGCGCGACTTCCGACCTCGGTTCGTGGCTCGCCAAGCACGGCATCCCCGGCATCGAGGGCATCGACACCCGCGCGCTCACCAAGAAGCTGCGCGTCGCCGGCGTCATGAAGTCCTGCCTGTCCACCGAGGGCATCACGGATGAGGAGGCCCTGCGTCGCGCCCGCGCCTGGTCCGGCACGGTCGGCGCCGACTTCGTCAAGGAGGTCACCTGCAAGGCCCCCTACCACTTCAACGCGAAGGCCGGCTCCTGCGAGGCCTTCACCGTGCCGGGCACCGCGCTCTACAAGCCCAAGGACCGCCCCGTGCGCTACCGCATCGCGGCCTATGACTTCGGCGCCAAGACCTCCATCTTCCGTCGGCTGGTCGCCTCCGGCTTCGATGTCCACGTCTTCCCCGCGACCACCCCCGCCTCGGAGATCCGCAAGTTCAACCCTGACGGCGTCTTCCTGTCGAACGGTCCGGGTGACCCCGCCGCGCTGAAGTACGCCCACGAGGCGGTCGCCGACCTGATCAAGTCCTACCCGGTGTTCGGCATCTGCCTGGGCCACCAGATCATCACCCACGCCATCGGCGCTTCGACCTACAAGTTGAAGTTCGGTCACCGCGGCGGCAACCAGCCCGTCAAGAACGTCGAGGAGGGCAGGGTGGCCATCACCGCCCAGAACCACGGTTTCGCCTCGAAGGCCGAGGAGCTCGACCGCTGCGGCGCCGTCGTCACCGAGGTGAACCTCAATGACGGCACGGTCTCCGGCCTGCGGCTCAAGGACCGCCCGGTCTTCTCGGTCCAGTACCATCCCGAGGCGGGTCCCGGACCCAACGACGCCGACGTCCTCTTCGACCGGTTCTACGACCTGGTCGCCAAGGCGAAGGGCGCCCGCTGAAGTCCTTCCATGCGCGGAGGGGCCTTCTTCCTCGCGTCGCTGCTCACGGCCTGCGTCCCCTCGGTCGCTCCGACGGGTCCTCAGGCCCTCCGCGCCCTGATCGATGCCGCGGCGGACGGCCGGCTGCCGGCAGGAGAATACCATGGCGTGTCCCCGGGCTCCAAGGCGGCCAGCGAGGCCTTCGTCTATGTCGAGGAGTGGCTCAACGTGAACGGGGAATCCGTCCATGACGTGCGAGCGCACGCCCCTTCCCGGGAAGGTGATTTCCGTCTGACCCGCTCCGCCGACGGCCGCCATGTCTATCTCATCGCGGACGGCTGGCCCGGCCGGCAGGTCAGGACCCGCGTCGTCACGCCGCGCGCGGGCATGAAGGTCGTGCTCCTCGGCTGGCCCGATGAGCTGCGCTGGGAGCGTCTCGGCTCCGTCTTGGTCGTGGAGACGCCCCGTGAGATGGCCGACGAGGAGAATCACCCCTGCCGTCAGGCCTTCGTGTTCAGGTTCACCTTTCCCTGAGCCGCCTCAGAGCTCGACCTGCATGCCCAGCTCCACCACCCGTCCCGGCGGAAGGTTGAAGTAGGCCGTGGCCGAGAGCGCGTTGCGGTTGAGGATTTCGAAGATCTTCTCCTGCGGCCCGTTCAACGACATGTAGGTCGTGGCGCGCACGATGGTCTCGCGGCTGAGGAAGTAGGTCGTCTCGAGCGGGTTCGGATCGATTCCGAGCTCGCGGTAGGCGGCCTCGAGCACCGGGAACGCGTCCTGCTTCTCACGGAACCCGAACCTGCCCGTGACGCTGAGCACCGACGGGAACTCCTCGTGGCTGTCGACCCTGCAGAACTTGGGTCCGCGGGTCTGGAAGCTCACCCGTTCCGCGGGGGGCACGATGGCGCGGTCCTCGTCGACGGTCAGGGTCACGATGATCAGATGGTCGTGGAGCACGCGGTTGTGCTTGAGGTTGTGGGCCAGGGCCATCGGGACCGACTTCGTCGAGCCCGCCATGTAGATCGCCGTGCCCTTCACGCGGGCCAGCTTGCCCTTCTGGAACCGCTCCTCGACGCTGTCCAGGAAGTTGCCGAAGTCGCCGGAGCTCTCCGTCTCGCGCATCTTCTCCTTCATGGCGATGCGCCCCTTATTCCAGATCGACATCAGCAGGTAGACCAGCACGCCGATCGCGAGCGGGAACCAGCCGTTGGGCCAGATCTTGTGCGCGTTGCCCGTCACGAAGAGCAGCTCAAGGATGATGAAGGGCGAAAGCATGGCGTAGGCCGCCGCCGCCGGCACCCGCATCTTTCGCTTCACGTACTGGCCGAAGAGCACCGTGGTCACCAGCATCGTGAGGCTGACCGCGATGCCGTAGGCGTTGGCCAGCAGCTCCGACGTGCCGTAATGGAGCACGAGGTAGATCGAGCCGAGCATCAGCAGCCAGTTGACCGCCGCCACGTAGATCTGTCCCGACTCCACGTCCGAGGTGCGCTCGATGCGCATCCGCGGCAGGAAGTTGAGCTGGATGGCCTGCATCGTGATCGAGAAGGCGCCGGAGATCAGGGCCTGCGAGGCGATGATGGCCGCCAGCGTGGCGATGATGACCAGCGGAATCTGCGCCCAGGCGGGCGCCATGTTGAAGAAGGGGCTGAACCCGGGACGGGTGAGTTCCGCGGCGTTGGCCGGATCCAGCGCCCAGGCGCCCTGCCCGAAATAGTTCAGCAGCAGGGCGGGGAAGACGACGAAGTACCAGCCCGCCCGGATCGGGCGCTGTCCGAAATGCCCCATGTCGGCATAAAGCGCCTCCGCGCCGGTGACCGCCAGGAAGACCGAGCCGAGCACGAGGACGCCCGTGCCCGGGCTGTCGATCAGGAAGAGCACCCCCTGCAGCGGGTTGAACGCCGAGAGCAGCTGTCCCGACACGGCGCCGTGGGCCCAGAGCGACCAGCAGCCGGTCAGTCCAATGGTGATGAACCACACCAGGGTCACGGGACCGAAGTACATGCCGACCTTGCCGGTCCCGACCTTCTGCACACGGAAGAGAATGAACAGGATCAGGACCGCCGCGGCAGGGATGAACCATCCGAAGAACTGGTGGGAGATGCCGCCGCCGAGCTTGTCATTGGCCTCACGCAGGCCTTCCAGGGCCGAAAGCACGGAGATGGCGGGGGTGATCACCCCGTCGCCGTAGAGCAGGGCGGCACCGAAGACCCCCAGCATGATGATCGCGCTGCGGTGCTTGCTCTTGCCCTTGGCCTTGGCTTCGCCTTCGGCCGGCGTGGGAGCTTCGGACTGCTTCTCGTGCGCGGAGGCCAGTGAGACCAGGGTCATGACCCCGCCTTCCCCCTCGTCGTTGGCCTCCATGACCAGAAGGACGTATTTGATGCTCACGACCACGATGAGCGACCAGAGTATGAGGGAGAGCAGGGGCACCACGGCCGCCGCCCCCAGTCCGGCCCCGGACGGTCCGGCGACCCGCAGGCACTCCTTGAAGGCGTAAAGGGGGCTGGTCCCGATGTCGCCGAAAACCACCCCGAGCGCGGCCAGGACGGCGGCAAAGGTCAGAGGTTTCTGGACTGCGGCGCCCTGTGAAGACTCGCTCATGCGGAGTTGTTCACAATGCCGTCCGGAGGGCTTTTATCAAAGCCAAAGCGGCCAAGCCGGGCTTGCCTTTTTGTCTCACCGCATCATTTCAAGGCATTCGGCCCCAAGACTTTCCAACAATAACAACCATGAACCTAATCCAAATCATTGGCTTCCAAGGGCTAGCACAGGCCGCTCCGGCCGGCGCTTCCGCCCAAGAGGGCCCCGGAGGGATGTCCATCCTCCTCATGTACGGCCTGCTTCTGGTGGGCATGTACTTCCTGCTCTTCGCGCCCCAGCGCAAGCGGCAGAAGGAACTGGAGAAGCTCCAGTCCTCGCTCGCGGTCGGCGACCTGGTCGTCGCCGCCGGAGGCATCTACGGCAAGGTGGTCTCGATCAAGGACGACCGAATCACTCTGGAACTCGAGTCCGGCCGCATGGCCGTCCACAAGTCTTCCGTGATGGGCAAGGCCGAGGACGCCGCCAAGGCGGTCCAGAGCTGAACCTCACCCCGTTCCCAAAGTCATGAAGACCGGGACCTGGCTCTGGAAGGTCATCCTATCGCTTGCCGTGCTCGCGGTTTCGTGGGCCGAGTTCTATCCGCTCGCTCCGACGCCGTTCGAGCAGTTCGTGCCCGCCCAGGTGATCGAGCGTACGGATGAATTCACCAAGCTGCACCAGGAGGCGCTGGCCCGCGTCAAGGCGGCCTCCGACGCTTCCGCGCCCGCCGACCGCAAGTCGGTCTCCTACTTCCAGGCCCTCCGCGACATCGGCGAGGGCAAGGGACGCGACAAGGGCGTGGATCTGCGCCCGTTCTTCTTCCGCGAGGACGAGGTGGTGCGCGAGCCCGAGCTCGGCAAGCGCAACGCGATGGTGCTCAAGGAACTGCTCCGTCGCTCCCAGGGACGTCTCCGTCTCGGGCTCGACCTGCAGGGCGGCGTGGCCTTCACGCTCAAGGTCGACCCGACCGGCGCCGAATCCGGCGGCACGGGCGACGCGGAACGCGCCAAGGTGCCCCCGTCCGAGATGGTCTCCCAGGCCGTCAAGGTGATGGAGCAGCGCATCAATTCCTTCGGCGTGGCCGAACCGGTGATCCGTCCGGTGGGAGAGCTTTCCCTCGAGGTCCAGCTGCCCGGCGAAGACGCCGCCAACAACCCCGACGTCATCGACGCGCTGAAGAAGCCCGCCAAGCTGGAGTTCCGCCAGGTGCACCGCTACGAGCGTCCCGCCGAAGGCGACCGCGAGCACTCCACCCGGGCGCTCTCGGAAGGGCCCGGCTCCTCCGCCATCGCCACCTATGAGGTGCTCACGCAGCGCGACGTCGACGCGCGCACCGGCCAGCCCACCCTCCAGCGCTACTACGTGCGCAAGCGGGCCGAGGCCACCGGCGCCATCATCCGCCAGGCCTCCGGCCGCTCCGACGACGGTCTCTCCTTCTACGTGGACATGCGTTTCACGGACGAGGGCGCGAAGAAGTTCGGCGACCTCACCGCCCGCATCGCCGAAGGCAACGCCGGCGGGGCCGTCGGCCAGCTCGCCATCGTGCTGGACGGCAAGCTCCAGTCCGCCCCCACCGTGCGCGAGGCCATCCGCAGCTCCGGCGCCACGATCACCGGCTCGTTCACGCGCGACGAGGCGGTCGAGCTCGCCAACGTGCTCAACAATCCGCTCGAGTTCCCCCTCATCACCCAGGACGTCACCTCCGTCGGCCCGTCCCTCGCCAAGGACTCGCAGGTCAAGTCCGTCCTGGCCTCCTCCGTCGCCGTCGGCCTGGTCGTCCTGTTCATGGTGGGCTTCTACCTCTGGGGCGGCTTCATCGCCGTGCTCGGCATGGTGCTCAACCTGCTGATGATCCTCGGCGCGCTGGCGTATTTCGACGCCACCATCACGCTCCCCGGCGTGGCCGCGCTGGTGCTCACGCTCGGCATGGCCGTCGACGCCAACATCCTGATCTTCGAACGCGTCCGTGAGGAGGCCGCCCTGGGCAAGGACCGGGCCCTCGCCCTGAAGGAGGGCTATGAGCGCGCCACGCTCACCATCGTCGACGCCAACCTGACGACGCTGCTCACGGCCCTGATCCTGGTGTTCATGGGCACGGGCGCGATCCGCGGCTTCGGCATCACGCTCGCCATCGGCATCTTCACCACGCTCTTCACCTCGCTGGTGACCTGCCGCGGCCTGCAGGAGATGGCCATCTCCCGCGGGGTCATGACCAAGCTCTTCGGCCTCCCCGTCTTCCGTCCCGACGCGGCCATCCCGTTCCTCCGCTACGCCAAGTTCGCCTTCGCCGCCTCCTGGCTGCTCATCGCGGCCGGACTCGTGGTGCTCGGCGCCCGCGGCAAGGACGCTTTCGGCAAGGACTTCCGCGGCGGCGAGTCCGCGGTCGTGGCCCTCGCGTCCGGCGCGCAGGTCGACACGGCGCGGGTGCTGTCCGTCGCCGCCCAGGCCGGACTCTCCGACACCACCGTCACGGTCCAGACGCCCGTCGGTGGCGGCGACCGCACGCTGCGCATCGAGACTTCGCTCACCGAAGGCCGTTCCCAGGGCGATTTCGCCAATGTCCGCCGCATCGTCGAGGGCGTCGTCGCCAAGTATCCCGAGATTCTTCGCGACCGCGGCCAGCCGGCCGAGAAGGTCATGCTTTCCCGGGAAGCGGTCGGCGGTTCGGTCAGCTCGGACATGCGCTCGGAAGCCGCGTGGGCCGTCGCGCTCGCCCTGCTCGGCATCGGCGTCTACGTCGCGTTGCGCTTTGAGGCCGGCTTCGGCTTCGCGGCCATGATCGCCACGCTGCACGACGTGCTGCTCACGGTCGGGATCTTCGTCCTGCTCGGCGGTCAGTTCAGCGCGACCATGATCGCCACGCTGCTGCTCATCATCGGCTACTCGATCAACGACACCATCGTCGTCTTCGACCGCATCCGTGAGGAGCTCGAGGCCAATCCCGGCCGTCCCCTCGCGGACTGCGTCCACTTCGCCATCAACCGGACCCTCTCCCGCACGGTCCTCACCGCCGCCACGGTCTTCCTCTGCTCGGTCGCCCTCTGGGCCTTCGGCGCCGGCGACGTGAGGCTCTACGGTGAGGTGTTCACCTACGGCGTCCTCATCGGCACGTTCTCCTCCATCTTCATCGCGAGCCCCGTCTTCTACTGGTGGCACCGCGGCGAACGCAAGGGGGTCGAGGCGGCCGAGCTGCCCCGCACCTATGCGTGGCAGGCGGGCTCCGACAAGGAAGCCTGAGGACGCCGCCATGTCCGCCTGGTCACACCGGGCCGCCGATGCCGGCCTGGCCCGCCGCATCGCGGTCACACTGGGGGTGAGCGAGCCGCTCGCCCACGCCCTGGCCCGCACGTTCGCGGACGAGGCCGAGGCCGACCGCCATCTGCGTCCCCAGCTCGCCCACGTCTCCGATCCGTTCGCGGTCGGGGGGCTCCGTGAGGCGGCCGAGCGTCTCGTGCGCGCCTGCCGCGAGGGCGAGCGCATCGCGGTGCTCGGCGACTACGACGTCGACGGTGTCTCGAGCACCGCGATGCTGGTCCACTTCCTCCGCCGGCTCGGCGCCTCGCCGGACGCCTTCGTGCCGCGCCGCATGGAGGAGGGGTACGGTCTCTCCATGGCCGCGCTGGAGCGGGCGCTCGCCGAATCCCGTCCGTCGCTCTTCGTGGCCTTGGACTGCGGCACGAACTCGGCCGCCGAGGTCGACCGTCTGCGCTCCGCCGGCGTCGACGTGCTGGTGGTGGACCACCACGTGGCCAAGGAGACGCGGGCGGCCTGCACGCTGGTCAATCCCCGGGTCAACGACCCGGCCGACGCCCCCTGGCAGTCGCTCTGCACCGCCGGCCTCGTGTTCAAGCTCATCCATGGCGTCCTGAAGGTGC
>JACCDJ010783033.1_pt1 | contig 14798 bp, 10 predicted proteins | sample 7444481 | NCBI WGS metagenome assembly JACCDJ01 (sample SAMN15323435, study PRJNA562643) | freshwater metagenome | isolation source: river surface water | place: USA:Blue River Watershed | collected 2017-08-15 | reverse complement strand
CTATAGCTTTATTTTTAGACGGTAAGCAATTTCACCCACTATGCCTCGTCTAAAGGCTAATACGCAGACCACGAAAATAGCGCCTGTTGTAATCGTGCTCCAGCCACCCAAATTAGCCAAATAGTTTTGTAAATTAATAATTATGGCCGCTCCTGCCACGGGCCCCCACAAGGTTCCAATACCGCCCAAGATGGTCATTAATACTGCCTCGCCAGAGGTATGCCAGAAAACATCCGATAAAGAAGCAAGTTGTAAGACCAAGCTCTTTAAACCCCCGCCCAATCCAGCCAAGCCTGCTGATAAGGTAAATGCAATTAATTTGTAGCGATTGACGTCATAGCCTAGGGAAATTGCACGAGGCTCGTTCTCGCGAATTGATTTCATTACCTGCCCAAACGGTGAATTAACAATCCGCTTAATCATGAAGAAAGCAAGAATAAAGACGATCAAAGCAAAGTAATACATATGTGTTGAACTTGATAGCTCAATCAAGCCCAAGAACTTACCCCTTGGCACTCCCTGGATTCCATCCTCGCCATTCGTAAATGGCACCTGCGTTGCCAAGAAATAAATCACTTGAGCCAACGCCAAGGTAATCATGGCAAAGTAAATTCCTTGACGACGAATTGCCAAGGCGCCGAAGATATAACCCAACACTGTTGAGCACAACACCCCGCAAATAAGTCCAAGCTCTGGAGTTAAGCCCCACTCTTTCATAACGTGAGCAGTTATATATGCTCCTGTTCCAAAAAAGGCAGCATGTCCAAACGACAACAAGCCCGCAAAACCCAGTAGCAAATTGAGGGAAGCAGCAAAGATTGCAAAACAAAATACCTTCATCATGAACAGGTCGTACACCATTCCCTGAAAAGGAACAACCGCTAGCAAAGCCAAAATAACTAAAGATATTTTGTCGAGAGTAGATAGTTTGGATTTCATAATTAATTGGATCTTCCAAACAGTCCAGCCGGTTTAATCAACAGCACGATGATCATGATTACAAAAATAGAAACGGATGAGGCTTGGGGATAAAACACTTTTGTGAGCCCCTCAACCACACCTAAACCAAGGCCGGTCACAATAGCTCCCGCAATGGATCCCATTCCGCCAATCACAACTACAGCAAACACAACGATAATGAGATTTGATCCCATTACAGCTGTTACCTGATATACAGGTGCAGCCATTACCCCAGCGAATGCAGCAAGAGCGCAACCCGCGCCATAGGTTAAGGTCACAATTAAGGGGACGTTCACACCTAAGGCTTGAAGTAGGCGCGGGTTCTCAGTACCTGCTCTTAATAGACTACCCAAACTAGTTCGCTCAATGAAATACCAAGTTGCAAAACAAACAATGAGCGCCAAGAAGACTACCCAAAGTCTGTAATACGGGAGGAATAATTCTGCGACACGAATACCGCCCTGCAAAAGCTCAGGTACGGGATAGCTATTACCAAGAACGCCAAACCAATGACGAAACATTCCCTCGATCACCAAGGCAAGACCAAAAGTTAATAAGAGTCCATATAAATGGTCTAAGTGATAAAGACGTTTTAGCATCGTTTTTTCAATCACGATGCTAAAAAGCCCTACGATCAGGGGCGCCAAGAATAAGGCAACAAAATAGTTCACCTGAAACTCGGGTACGCCAATCCAATTACCAACTTGCGTTAATCCAATCCAAGCCACCATGGCGCCCAACATATATTGGGCACCATGGGTGAAATTAATCACGTTCAGCAATCCAAAAATCACCGCCAAGCCTAAACTCAAGAGCGCATAGAAAGAACCATTAATCAGTCCAATCAAGAGCTGAGAGACTAAAGCTTGCGGGGTGATTCCAAGTAACTCAAACATGGCTTAGAACAATCCTGAATTACTTCGTCACGTATTTGCACTTCGATTGAGCCAAAGGTAAGGTTGCATCTTTTGCAGCAATTACTTTGATTACCTTGGCTACGTCATTGGGCCCTTTTGATTCATTTGGCTTTTTGACCTCAAGCAAATACATATCGTGCTCAAACTTACCATCGGCACGAATTCTTCCCTTGAATAAACCATCATTAATTTCAACTGATTTCATTTGCTTCATGACGGCATCTGAGTTATCAGTCTTGGTTGCTTCAACCGCTTTTAAGTACTGCATCGTTGCCGAATACACACCAGCCTGAACCGATGTGGGGGCTTTGCCCTTGAACTCCTTCATAAAGCGCTCAGCAAACTTACGATTGGAGTCATTAAAATCCCAATACCAACCCTCAGTAAATACCATACCTGCAGTTTGTCTTAGGCCAAGAGCCTGAATATCACTAGTAAACATTAGCAATGGCACAACCGTTTGCTTCGATCCCATAATGCCAAGCTCAGCAGCCTGCTTGACGGATCCAATGGTATCGCCACCCGCATTAGCTAAGCCAATAACCTCAGCCTTGGATGATTGCGCTTGCGCCATAAAGGAGGAGAAGTCTTGGGTATTGATGGGATGCTTTACCCCACCTAGTACTTTTCCGCCATTAGCCACTACCACTTCGGTAGTATCACGCTCTAGAGTGTGGCCGAATGCATAGTCTGCTGTGACAAAGAACCAAGTCTTCTTACCAGAATCCACGACGGCCTTACCTGTGCCCCGTGAGAGTGCATAGGTGTCATAAACATAGTGAATGCTATATGGAGTACATTTCTCGTTGGTAATTTGCAAGGATGCGGCGCCGTTAACAATTGAGATGCGCTTGAATTGCTCTGCAACCTCCATGGCCGCAAGTGCTGAGGCTGTAGAGACGTTGCCCACAATCATGTCAACCTTGTCTTTCTCAAACATCTCGCGGGCTTTTGAGCTTGCGAGGTCTGCCTTGGATTGTGTGTCTGCTGATGTAATGACAATCTTTCTACCCAAAACTTGACCGCCAAAATCTTTGGCAGCCATCTGTGCAGCCAGTACCGCGCCAGGACCCTCGATCGCTGAATAAATACCTGAAAGGTCGGTTAACACACCAATTCTGATCTCATTATCAGAAACTGTTTGAGCCTGTGCAGGAATCGCAGCTGCTAAAAAGCAGGAAGCGACTAATGATGCAATTGCAGTTTTTTTCATTTGAACTTCTCCTTTTAAACTTTTTTCATCTTTTTAAACTACACACCCAATAAAATCTTGAGCTCCTCCTGACTGGCCTCGAGTTCACTCCTCTCAACCATTTTTACAACTTGCCCATGCTCAATCACATAGTTTCTATCTGCGAGCTTTGAGGCAAATCGAAAATTTTGTTCCACCAAGACAATGGTGAAGCCACGCTCCTTAAGCGCACGCACCACTTCTGTCAACTTTTGCACAATCACAGGCGCCAATCCTTCGGTAATCTCGTCTAGCAATAGCAAATTTGCACCAGTTCGCAAAATTCGGGCAATCGCCAACATCTGCTGTTCGCCACCTGAAAGCTTTCCACCAGGACTCGACCGGCGCTCATACAAATTAGGGAACATCTGGTAGATCTCATCCACCGTCATCGCCATCCCCTCGCCCACCTTAGGAGGAAGCATTAAATTCTGTTCGCAGGTTAGGCTAGTGAAGATCCCGCGCTCCTCTGGGCAATAACCAATTCCAAGCTTGGCAACTTGATAAGTGGGCATACCAATTACTTCTTGGCCATTGACCTTAATCGATCCAGTGCGCTTACCAACTAGACCCAGAATGGCTCTCAAAGTGCTAGTTCGTCCTGCGCCATTTCTGCCCAATAAACAAACAACCTCACCTTTTTGCACAGTCAGATCAATTCCATGCAAGACATGAGACTCGCCATACCAAGCGTTGAGGGACTGGATTTCTAAAGCGGGTGTGGTCATGACGTATCAATGACCCTGTAACTCAGTATCAGCAGTGCCCATGTAGGCCTCCATCACCTGCGGATTTTTGGAGACTTGCTCATAGGGCCCTTCGGCGATAACCTCGCCACGCTGTAGTACTGAAATCGTGTTGGCAATATTGGCGACCACCTTCATATTGTGCTCAACCATTAAAACAGTTCTTCCCTTTGAAACCTGCTTAATCAACTCGGTCACAAGACTGACATCTTCATGACCCATTCCCTGAGTGGGTTCATCTAAAAGCATGAGTTCAGGATTCATGGCAACGGTGGCAGCAATTTCAAGGGCCCGTTTGCGCCCATACGGCAAGTTAACAGCAAGTTCATCTGCAAAGCTATCCAAACCAACCTGACGTAGCGCATCCATTGCCCGATCGTTTAATACATCGAGAGAGCGCTCACTCTTCCAAAAGAAAAAAGAGGTTCCAAGTTCCTGCTGAAGACCAATGCGCACATTTTCGAGAGCGGTCATATGTGGAAATACAGCAGATATCTGAAACGATCGAATAATGCCTCGCTTGGCAATTTGTGCTGGCTTCTCTTTAGTAATATCGTGCCCATTGAAATTAATCTGGCCGGTAGTCGGCTCTAAAAATTTTGTGAGCAAGTTAAAGCAAGTAGTCTTCCCAGCCCCGTTAGGTCCGATTAGGGCATGAATACTTCCGCGTTTGACATTAAGATTGACATTATTAACAGCTGTAAATCCATAAAACGATTTCGTGAGGTTTTTTGTCTTTAAGATGAAATCATCAACCACAATGTGCGACCCTATAAGCCTGAACAGATTAAGAATAGTGGATCTAAATCACCCCGTTGTATATCGAAAACCCTAATTCTCACCTCATCCTAGCACCAAAAAATTACTCATTTTCATTAAATACCTGCTATTACAATGGGATATGGACTTTTCGATATCGCCTGAGCTGATTGCCCTGAGGGATCGAACACGGCAATTTATTGCACAAACAATCATTCCTTTTGAGGGGGACCCTCGCGAGACGGCGCATGGGCCCAGCCCAGAATTGCGTCACGAGTTGATCGCGCTCGCCAAAAAAGCAGGTCTTCTGACACCTCATGCCTCTAAAAAAAATGGCGGTCTTGGCTTAAGCCATGTTGCCAAAGCCGTGATCTTTGAAGAAGCGGGTTATTCCCGACTGGGTCCAATTGCCATGAATATTCATGCGCCAGATGAGGGCAATATTCATTTGATGGAACAGGTTGCTAATCCTGTCCAGCAAAAGCGTTGGCTAATTCCTCAAATTGAAGGCAAGTTACGTTCCTGTTTTGCAATGACTGAACCATCACCTGGTGCCGGATCTGATCCATCCATGTTACTCACTACCGCAGTCAAAGATGGTAAAGACTATGTGATCAATGGGCGCAAATGGTTTATCACTGGCGCCGATGGCTCTGACTATGTGATTATCATGGCACGCACTGAAGATGGCCAAGCAACTATGTTTCTATCCGACATGGATGCCACTGGAATTGAAATCGAACGCAATATGGATTCGATGGATCAATGTTTTGCAGGTGGGCATAGTGTGCTTCGTTTTAATAATCTGCGTGTTCCCGATGATCAAATCTTAGGTGAATTGGGTAAAGGCTTTCGCTATGCACAAGTTCGTTTGGCACCCGCCCGTCTAACACATTGCATGCGGTGGCTAGGCCAAGCGCGTCGTGCGCACGATATTGCCCTCGCTTATGCGCAAAAGCGGCAGGCCTTCGGTCAACGACTCGGGGATCATGAAGGCGTTGGATTTATGTTGGCTGACAACGACATGGATCTTCACACCGCCCGCTTACACATTTTGCATACTGCATGGCTACTTGATCAAGGTGAGAAATGTAACTATGAATCCAGCCGTGCCAAGGTGATTTGTTCAGAGGCCGAATGGCGAGTGGTTGATCGTTGCGTTCAAATCATGGGGGGTCAAGGCGTGACTGGCGAGACTGCAGTGATGCGTATCTTTACCGATATGCGTGCCTTTCGGATCTATGATGGTCCGAGCGAGGTTCATCGCTGGAGTATGGCCAGAAAACTGCTGGATCAAAAGGTATGAATCCTGCCGAACGCTTTCGTGTGGATGGCCAACTTGCTGTAGTTACTGGTGCCTCCAGTGGTATTGGACGGCACTGTAGTGAGCTTCTTGCTAGTATGGGTGCAAGAGTGGCGCTTGCTTCTAGACGCATTGATCAACTCGAATCTGTTGTTAAAACCATTGAACAAAACGGCGGTTCAGCAAAAGCCTTCCCCTTGGATGTCAGAAATTCCCAGAGTGTCAAAACTTGCTTTGAGGCTATTACTCAATGGGGCACCCCCTCCATTGTGATCAATAACGCCGGTATCTCGGTGACCAAAAGTCTTTTAGAACAAACTGAAGGGGATTGGGATGCGGTCATGGACACCAATCTAAAGGGAGTTTGGTTAGTAGCGACCGAAGCTGCACGGTGCATGGTGGCATGCAAAGCCAGCGGCTCGATCATTAATATGGCCTCGATCTTGGGAGAGCGACAAATTAATGGGGTTGCCCCCTACGCTATTTCCAAAGCAGGAGTCATTCAACTAACCAAGACGATGGCCTTAGAACTGGCTCGCTATCAAATCCGCGTCAATGCCATCCTGCCAGGATATGTGGTGACCGACTTGAATCGAGAGTTTTTACACAGCGAGCTTGGAGAAAAACTGCGCATGCGCATCCCGAGTCGTCGCTTTAGTGAGCTCAGTGATTTGGATGGTCCGATTCTGCTCCTAGCCTCTGATGCCGGCAAGGCAATGTCTGGTAGCGCCATCGCTGTTGATGGGGCGCATCTCGTTAGCTCCCTCTAGGCTATTACGTGAGCCCCCCTTTTAAAACTGAAACACTTCGGGCTTACCTAAAAAACCTGGGGTTGCTTACCAATTCTTTAGAAATTCATTCTTTGGTTGGTGGCCAATCAAATCCAACCTACAAAATCACTAGCGGCAATAATCACTTTGTATTGCGCAAGAAGCCCTCCGGCAAACTTCTGCCCTCAGCTCACGCGATTGATCGTGAATACCGCGTGATGCAAGCGCTAGCTCAAACTCAGGTCCCCGTTCCTAAAATGCTAGCTTTTTGTGAGGATGACAGTATTGTTGGGACACCCTTTTATTTGATGTCGTTTTTGGATGGACGTGTATTTAATGATCAGTCCCTACCCCAACTCAATCCAAGCGAGCGTCATGCTATTTACCAAGACATGAATCGAGTAATTGCAGCAATTCATAGCGTCGATTACAAAGCAATTGGTTTGGAGAACTTTGGCAAACCCGGAAATTACTTTAGTCGCCAAGTAGGCCGTTGGTCACGCCAAGTCCAAGACAGCACTATTCCAATCCCTGAGGCACTCATCAAGCTAATAGAATGGTTACCAAATCACATCCCTGCTGATGATGAAACAACCCTTGTGCATGGTGACTTTCGCTTGGACAATCTGGTGTTTGATGCAACTGAGAATCGTGTGATTGGTGTGCTGGATTGGGAACTTTCTACTCTGGGTCACCCCATGGCAGATTTTTCCTATCAATGCATGGCTTGGCGCATTCCGCCATCTCTTTGGCGAGGAATTGGCGGGCTCAATTTAACCGAGTTAGGCATTCCCTCAGAACAGGAATACATTGAGTGGTATGAACTTCATACTGGCAGAAAAGCGAGTACCCACTGGAACTTCTATATGGCCTATAACTTCTTTCGCATTGCTGCCATCCTCCATGGCGTCGCCCAACGCGCTGTGGATGGTAATGCAAGTGCCAGTGATGCGGCTGAGAATGGCCAAAAAGCAGGTCAGCTTGCAGAGATTGGTTTGAGTTGCGTGGGTATTTCTTAGTTCATTAAATCTGCCAAGCTATCAGTCATCGCCTTTGTAACAGATTCTCCGGCACAAATGGTTGTTACAAGACCGGGCACCTGAGCTAGAACTTCGTGGGTATAAAAGATAGCGCTACCAATTTTTGCTTGAGCAAATCGATCGCCTGGATTTTTTTGTAAGATCGAAGCGGCAATCAAAGCAGATTTAGCCAGGAGCCATCCACCACAAATAATTCCAAAGCATTTCAGCAGAGGGTAAGCTCCTGCCAGAGCCGCTTGCGGATTTCTAGTGTGCGTAGCCAATAACCAATCCACCGCCTGACCCAAGCAAGCAATTGCTTTCTCAAGCTCCCAGCCAACGGTTTGTAGCTCCTCTAGAGAAGATGCCTTAAGCTCGACCGAACTAGCATGCATTTCTGTGAAAAGTCTTTTTGCCTCCTGTCCCTGATCGCGAATGATCTTACGCCCCAGAAGATCCCCTGCCTGAATTCCAGTTGTTCCCTCATAAATCGTCGTAATTCGAGCATCCCGTAGGTGTTGAGCAGCGCCTGTCTCCTCGATATAACCCATACCACCATGAATCTGCACCCCCAATGAGGCAATCTCGATCGCTTGCTCGGTCGACCATGCTTTCACGATCGGCGTTAGCAAATCAACACGCTTTTGACTGGCCTCACGCACAGACTCATCTGGATGCTTTTGAGCAAGATCAGATTGTGCGGCCGCAATATAGGCTAGCGCACGCATCGCCTCGGTCTGTGTCTTCATCAGCATCAGCATTCTCTGGACATCAGCATGATGCAAGATTGGCAGCTTATCTGTCTTCTGGGGAACCTTTCCTTGAACGCGCTCTCGGGCGTATTGTGCCGCTTGCTGATAAGCACGCTCGGCAATAGCAACCCCCTCTAAACCCACAGCTAAACGTGCATTGTTCATCATGGTGAACATATACTCCAGACCACGATTAGCCTCACCCACCAAGTACCCAATCGCACCACTCGATTCCCCAAAGGACATCACTGCCGTCGGACTCGCATGAATCCCTAATTTATGTTCGATTGAAACGCATTTCACATCATTACGCTTGCCCAAGCCACCATCAGCATTGACTAAATACTTAGGGACAATGAATAAAGAAATGCCTTTAACTCCAGGGGGTGCGTCGGGCAATCTGGCCAACACTAAATGTACGATGTTTTCAGTAAAATCATGTTCACCATAGGTAATAAAAATCTTGGTACCACTGATCAAATAGTGATCGCCATTCGGCACTGCTTTTGAGCTCACTGCTGAGAGATCGGATCCTGCTGAGGGTTCGGTGAGATTCATGGTTCCAGCCCACTGACCAGAGACTAAAGGTGGCAAATAGAGCGCTTGCTGTTCGGGTGAAGCATGATGCTCAATAGCTTCAATCGCACCAGCGGTCAACATCGGGCACAACATAAATGCCATATTGGCAGAGTGCCACATCTCATTCACGGGTGTTGCGAGAGTCAGGGGTAGGCCCTGTCCACCATAGTTGGCATTGGCTGCCAGTGAAATCCAACCGGCCTCAATATATTGTTGATAGGCTGCTCTAAAACCTTGAGGGGTCTTCACTGTTCCATCTGAATAGGCACATCCCTCTTGATCTCCAGGCCAATTAAGAGGACTCAATACCTCTCCAGCAAATTTAGAGGCCTCTTCCAAGATCGTATTTACGAGATCCTCACTCACCTCTTGATAGGTCGGCAAGCTGTTAATCGTAGAAAAAGGAATCAACTCATGCAAAATAAATTGCATATCTGCGAGTGGGGCACGGTAATCAGCCGGCATATTTATACGTCGATGGCAGAAGCTGAGCCGGCACGTTTACGCAATTCAAATTTCTGTATCTTTCCTGTCGCCGTTTTCGGAATCTCACCAAAGACTACCGCACGAGGAACTTTAAAACCTGCCAAATGCTTCTTACAATGCTCCACAATTTCCTGTGAGCTTGGATTTGCACCAGCCTTCAGCTCAATAAAGGCGCATGGGGTCTCACCCCATTTTGGATCAGGCTTGGCAACTACTGCTGCGGCCAATACTGCAGGATGACGATACAGAACATCCTCTACCTCAATACTTGAAATGTTCTCGCCGCCCGAGATAATGATGTCCTTGCTACGATCTTTAATCTTGATATACCCATCGGGATACATCACCGCCAGATCGCCCGAATGGAACCAACCGCTTGCAAAGGCTTCTTGCGTGGCTTTCTCGTTCTTAAGATAGCCTTTCATGGCAATATTCCCCTGAAACATAATTTCCCCCATGGTCTCACCATCGGCTGGCACCGGCTGCATGGTTTCAGGATCGATCACTGCCGCTGCATGCTGCAGGTGATAACGCACACCTTGCCTTGCGTTCAAACGGGCACGCTCGCCAACATCAACTGCTGACCAGTCATCATGTTTGACACACACTGCTGCGGGGCCATAGGTCTCGGTCAAGCCATACACATGGGTGATATCAAAACCCATTTTCTCCATGCCCTCAATCATTGCCGCAGGAGGTGCTGCGCCTGCCACCATTGCGTTAACGGTATGCAAAATCCCCTGCTTCATCTCATCGGGTGCATTAATCAACATATTGTGCACAATCGGCGCACCGCAATAATGGGTGACATGATGTTTGCGAATTGCCGCAAAGATATTTTGCGCATCCACTTTACGTAAACAAACATTCACCCCTGCACGGGCAGCAACGGTCCATGGAAAACACCATCCGTTGCAATGAAACAAAGGCAAGACCCATAAATAAACAGGGTGACGCGGCATATCCCATTCCAAAATATTCGAGATCGCATTGGTATATGCGCCGCGATGCGAATACACCACACCCTTGGGATTGCCGGTAGTGCCCGAGGTGTAATTTAAACAAATGGAGTCCCACTCGTCGTCTGGAAATTGATACGGAAAACTTGGGTCACCAGAGGCAATAAATTTCTCGTAGTCGATCACGCCAATTGGTTTGGCTGAACCTTGATATAAAGCATCATTGACATCCACAACATATGGGAGAGTTAATTGTTTAGCGCGCATGATTGCTAAAGCATCACTCATTACGACCGAGAACTCGGGATCGATGAGAACTAATTTGGCTTCGCCATGCTCCAACATAAAAGCAATGGCTGATGCGTCTAAGCGCGTGTTTAATGCACAAAGCACTGCGCCTGTCATAGGCACCGCAAAGTGTGCCTCGACCATTGCAGGAATATTAGGCAACATAACTGCAACCGTATCAAATCGTTTGATGCCATGTTGTGTGAGTGCTGATGCAAATTGTCGGCAGCGCGCATAGGTCTGCGCCCAACTTCTACGGATATCACCATGAATAACTGCCGGTCGATTGGGGTATACCGATGCTGCGCGCTCGATAAACGTAAGTGGCGATTGGGCCACATAGTTTGCTGGGTTCTTGTCGAGACCCTGAGTATAGATTGAGCTTTTCATCATTACAGCCTCTTAAAAGAATCCTCTCATTAAGAAGTAATCACAAAGCACCCAAGTGGCGGAGAGGGCGGGATTCGAACCCGCGGTAGGCTATTAACCTACACACGCTTTCCAGGCGTGCGACTTAAACCGCTCATCCACCTCTCCGAAACCGTCCATTATACGGTTCGAAGAGAATGGGATGATTTATTACTCTTTTCTAACGCTTTAGACCTACAGCGATTGCTTCAATTGTTCCAAAATTGCTGGGTTCTCAAGGGTTGAGGTGTCTTGGGTAATGTCCTCGCCCTTGGCAATCACGCGCAAGAGACGGCGCATGATCTTGCCCGAGCGCGTTTTGGGTAAGTTATCACCAAAGCGCACATCTTTTGGTTTGGCAATTGGACCAATCTCTTTGGCAACCCAATTACGCAGTTCGGTAGCAATCTTCTTCGCTTCCTCTCCTTCAGGGCGCTTTCCTTTGAGCACAACGAATGCGCAAATGGCCTCACCGGTCATCTCATCGGGGCGCCCCACTACTGCAGCTTCTGCTACCAGTGGATTAGCAACCAAGGTCGATTCAATTTCCATTGTGCCCATGCGGTGACCCGAGACATTCAAGACATCGTCGATACGACCAGTGATCGTGAAGTAGCCAGTATCTTTATTACGAATTGCACCGTCACCTGCTAGGTATAGCTTGCGCCCAAACTCATCGGGGAAATACGCTTTCACAAAGCGATCTGGATCTCCCCAAATCGTACGGATCATCGATGGCCAAGGACGCTTAACCACCAAAATACCACCTTGACCATTGGGCATGTCATTGCCCGTCTCATCCACAATCGCGGTCATGATGCCAGGCAACGGCAAGGTGCAAGAGCCAGGAACCATTGGGGTCGCACCTGGAAGCGGACTAATCATATGGCCACCTGTTTCGGTTTGCCAAAACGTATCTGCAATTGGGCAGCGCGAGCCACCTACGTTCTCGTAGTACCACATCCATGCCTCTGGATTGATGGGCTCACCAACAGAACCCAACAAACGCAAGGAACTCAAATCATATTTCTTGGGATGTACATTTGGATCGGTATTCGATGCCTTAATTAAGGAACGAATCGCGGTTGGTGCGGTGTAGAAAATTGTTGCCTTATGTTTTTGAATCATCTCCCAAAAACGTCCTGCGTTGGGGAAAGTGGGTACACCTTCAAACACAATCTGTGTCCCGCCTACTGCTAGCGGGCCATACGCAATGTACGAGTGTCCTGTAACCCAACCAATATCAGCCGTACACCAAAAGATGTCGCTTGGCTTGATATCAAAGGTCCACTTCATGGTGAGAATGGCCCACAAGATATAACCGCCAGTGGAGTGCTGTACACCCTTTGGCTTACCAGTAGAGCCCGAGGTGTAGAGAATAAATAGAGGATGCTCTGCTCCAACCCACTCAGGATCGCAGGTCTTTGCCTCACCGGCAGTGATCTCATGCATCCAAGAATCCAAGCCTGCCTTGAAGGGGATATTGCCACCCGTGCGCTTGTAAACAATCACGTTCTTAATAATCTCGCAACCGCCCAAGGACAGCGCCTCGTCCACAATCGTCTTCAGAGGCAAAGCTTTGCCGCCGCGCATTTGCTCATCTGCAGTAATGACGGCAACAGCACCTGCATCGATAATCCGCTCTTGCAAAGACTTGGCTGAGAAACCACCGAACACAACCGAGTGCGTTGCGCCAATGCGCGCACACGCCTGCATGGCCATCACGCCCTCAACCGACATCGGCATATAAATAATGACGCGATCACCTTTTTTGATACCGCGCTTGCGCAGAGCATTGGCTAATTGGCAAACACGGTCATGCAACTCTTGATACGTGACCTTGGTCACCTTGCCATCATCGGACTCAAAAATAATGGCGGTCTTATTCGCATTACCATTTTGCAAATTACGATCTAAGCAGTTGTAAGAGGCATTGGTTGTGCCATCTTCGAACCATTTATAAAAGGGTGCCTTGGATTCATCTAAGGTTTTGGTAAAGGGCTGCTTCCAGTACACATTCTCTTTTGCTAAGCGTGCCCAAAATCCCTCATAATCCTTCTCAGCTTCTGCACATAATGCGCGATAGGCATCCATGCCAGATATCGCTGCGTTTTTTACAAAATCGGCTGGAGGATTAAAAATCCTGTTCTCTTGCATTAATGGTTCCATGCTAATAACACCCTCTCTAAGTTCTTATGGTTACAACAAAAAACAATACGTCCATCGTTTCATATGACGATAAGTGAATTAAGTCCCGATTTGCCCTATGGCAAACCCTTAAAATGCCATTTTCATTCCACTTATTGAAATATCTCTATGCCAACTATTCGCCAAGATGACCTGATTCAAAGCATTGCTGACGCCTTTCAGTTTATTTCCTACTACCATCCTCGGGATTTCATTGAGGCAATGGGTCGTGCTTACGAGCTCGAGCAAGGGGCTGCGGCCAAGGATTCGATTGCCCAAATTCTGACCAATAGTAGGATGTGTGCGGAAGGTAAGCGCCCAATTTGTCAGGATACCGGGATTGCTGTGGTCTTCTTGAAGGTAGGGATGAATATCAATTGGAGTGGCGCGACGATGAGCGTGGCTGATATGGTCAACGAAGGTGTGCGCCGCGCTTATCTGAATCCCGACAATACTCTGCGTGGCTCGGTTTTATTAGATCCCGCTGGTAAACGCAAAAACTCTGGTGACAACACACCTGCGGTGATCCATTATGAAATCGTACCCGGTGATGATCTTGAGGTCATTTGTGCTGCTAAAGGTGGCGGCTCTGAGAACAAAGCCAAAATGGTTATGCTCAATCCATCCGATTCGATTGTTGATTGGGTATTAAAGACGGTGCCCACGATGGGTGCCGGTTGGTGTCCTCCAGGCATTCTTGGTATCGGTATTGGTGGCACGCCTGAGAAAGCTGCCCTCCTCGCTAAAGAATCCTTAATGGCGCCGATTGATATTCAGGAACTCATTGCCCGTGGCGCCAAGAATCGCATTGAAGAATTACGTCTCGAAATTTATGAGAAGGTTAATCAACTGGGTATTGGCGCACAAGGCTTAGGAGGCCTCACAACAGTTCTTGACGTCAAGATCATGGATTACCCAACGCACGCTGCTTCATTGCCAGTAGCGATGATTCCGAACTGTGCTGCTACGCGCCATGTTCATTTCCACTTAGACGGTAGCGGTCCCGCTCATTTCCAAGCGCCCTCTCTCAAGGACTGGCCAGCGGTCTCATGGCAAGCAGATACCCAGAAATCAAAGCGCATTGATGTGAACAACTTAACCGCCGAGGAAGTAGCAAGCTGGAAGCCTGGTCAAACTCTATTACTCAACGGCAAGATTCTGACGGGTCGTGATGCTGCACACAAACGGATTGCCGATATGCTGTCAAAAGGTGAGCCTCTTCCAGTCAGCTTCAAGAACCGCATGATCTATTACGTTGGCCCAGTCGATCCAGTACGCAACGAGGTCGTCGGCCCAGCGGGACCAACAACCTCAACACGCATGGACAAGTTCACTGAAACAATGTTGGGGCAAACAGGTTTGCTCGCCATGATTGGTAAAGCAGAACGCGGACCGGTTGCCATTGAATCGATCAAGAAACATCACTCGGCCTAT